>Ga0208162_1000167_pt1 | contig 36706 bp, 54 predicted proteins | sample CB_VirMetaG_4_FD_184539 | JGI IMG/M metagenome (GOLD analysis project Ga0208162, IMG submission 184539) | Freshwater to marine saline gradient viral communities from Chesapeake Bay - CB_1508_1M Viral MetaG (SPAdes) (version 4) | ecosystem: Environmental > Aquatic > Marine > Coastal | place: USA... | reverse complement strand
AATAAACAAAATCAAATTCCTTATCGCCATAAGGTAAAGAGTGATGATTGAAATCACAAACTTTATAATTATTACCTTTATCAATTGGCTGCACCCCATGTTCCCAACCTATAAAATCAGTTGCGTTTTTAAATGGCGTGTTCCCTGGTCCAAGTTCCAGGACGCGTTTACCTTGTGTGATAGTTTCAATATGCTTTAACACTTGTTCATTGGGGCCATAATGTTTTTTCATTATTTCTTTCCTTCTACAAATGCTTTGTATGCAAAGTATCTGTTTTGTTTTTTTAATTTAACTTCAGGTGGTACGTAATATTGATATTGATCAAATAGATTCTTGAGCCTTGTGTCAATAACATCGAGCTCTTCATACTTAATCGGTTTATTCTCAACCACTTTAACCTTTAAATTATAGACAAGTTCTAATAACTTATTCCATTTAACAAGATTCTTAGTAGATTTTTTCATTATAATGCTCCAAGGATTGCGGCTAATGCTACAATAACCATTGCAATAAAGAATAAACCAAAGCTTATTCTTTTTATTTTTATAATCATTCTATTCCTTCGCATTACTTTTAATCGTCTTTGTTTTGGTGTCATGCTATTCCTTTTATTCGTTTTCCTTTAAGTGTTTCAGGATCTCTGACGTAAGTATATGCATTCTTACCATCATAATAATATCCTTCGACTATCCAGGTTTTATTTTTTGGTTTCTTCGGTTTCTTTTTCGCCATTTTTTTCTCTCAGTTTAGATTGAAGATATATTTTTTGTTTAGTTAACATATCAACTTCATCATTTAATTTTTTAATGACTCCATTTAATTGTTTAACTAATCTAGACTCTAAAATTAACCTTTCTGTACTCATTGTAACCTCGCTGATTTAACTGAATCTAATAATTCATTAATAGACTCTTCAGTTATTTCTACTTCACCTTGGTTATCACATTTTAAACAATCTCTAACCATGTCGGGTTCTTTTGCAGAACCAATATAACCATTACCATTACAGTCAGGACATATCATTTTACCACTCATTATTTACCTCCGAATAAAGTTTCTGGGGTTACATCAGCTGGTGGACTTAATTTAATACCAGTGATTTGTTCTATATAGAAATGATTTTGATTTTTCGCATCTAACAATCCTTCTATAAACATAACTGCTTTAACAGATACTTGAGCCGGCGTTAATTCACCAAAATCTAAGTTATCTGATTTAAGAAAATGATGTCTTAATTCTTTTTTCTTTTTCTCTGTTAGTTTTAGTTTTTTACCATTCATTTTTATTCCTCACTTTCGTTGATAGGTTTTTTATAGCAGAAGTAAATTTTTCTGTAAATTTTTTTCTAACTTTACGTTTAATAAAACTAGGATCAAAACCTGCATTCTCACAAACATTAATAAAACTAACATCACTATAGTTTGTAAGAAACTCTACAGCCTCTTGTTTGATAGCTTTTGTTTTCTCATATCTTTCAGGACCAAAAGCATCTTCAAATGCCTGACCTAATACCGCTCTCCATAACTTTTTTTCTGGATCTGGACTTTCTTCTGTCAATACTTTCATTGATTCATTCATCATATTTACTCCTTTTTTCTTTTTTTCTTTATTGGTTTAAGTTTACCATTTAATGATTTTTCTTTTTCATTAACTAGTAATGTTATAGTTTGAGATCGACTGATTGTCATCTGTGGTACAATGACGCGCCTAATGTCATCAATCTTATTATAAGTATCTTTAGTTAAAGACACATTTTTATATTTACTTACGTCTGTCATTAGTATAACCTTTCTTTTAATAACATAATACTGGGATATTATAGTAATCTATTTAGGATGTCAATGAAGTTTTTATTAACAATATATATTTGTTCTTTAGCTAGTGGGGAATGTATAGCCCCTAAATTAGAACAATTTGAAATGAGTCAATTTTATGGCACACACTATGGTTGTGTTCGTGCAGGACTTGGTAATTCTTTTGAAATATTATTTGATGGTAAGACTTTTAGTGCTAATGTTATAGAAAAAATGGAGCTCTATCCTAAATTTTCTTGTGAAAAAATAGAAGTAGCTGAAGAGCCAGCTTAAGATTTTTTTCTCTGTCTTTTTTTATGTTTATTTAAATTTTTAGTGTGACGGCCAGGACGTTTCCTAGGTTTTGGTCTAGGTACATAATGTATAAATTTTTGTTTAGCCATGTTCTTTTATATATTTAATATCAGATTCAGATAAAGACATATATCTAATTCTGCCATTTATATGTTGTTTTGTATCTGCTCCACAGTTAGTACATCTATAAAACTCTGATACAATTGCAACTAAAATACTATCTTCCTCACACTCTTCACAAAAACCATGTACGGTATCTATTTTATTGAATACTTTATATAATTTACTCATACTAAATCTACTGCCTTTCCTATTATGGGTTTATATTTAACTCTTTTATCTTCCCTATATGCTCTCATATACTGTCTTCTTGGATTATAAGGTACCCAACTTACATGAACCCATCCGCTATTTGGTTCTCCTGGTGTATAAAATTCTAAAATCAGTTGATCTGGTTCACAAGTCCTATATATCCAATCTGCGAGTTCTGCATTATCCACGCCAATTACTTCTATGTCTGCGGCCTCAGCTTTGGCATGCTGTGAATTTTCTGAGCTGCCTATTGCTTTACATAACTCAGGAGATCTAAATCCGCTAGTTACCTTTACTCTACCGAATTGATCACGTACTGGCTGCAGTACATTTTCACACAGTTGTTTTAATTTATCAATCTGATCACCGTTAGGATTGTTATCAATGTTTAATCGAATAGCTGTATCTGATTTGATTAATTCTTGAAGAGTAAAGTTTCGTGATAAATTCATACTATTCCACTCCAATCATCATTGTTATATTTTTTTCTATTATATACTTTTTTTGACTCAACAATACGTTTTTTATATTTAGGTGTTCTTACTTCTTTTGCATAAGGATTTAATAAATTATTACGAAGTCTATTAGCAAGTTTACTAAGCTGATTTAATTTCATTATTTTGGTTTTATAATTCTTTTTATACTTATACTACCATCTATATTCTTTTCAAGCTCTGCCTCTACAACCCCGCACATGTACTGAATATTAACATTTACATCTCGTTCCGCAAGGCGTTTTCCCTTCAAACAATCTGACATAGACTCTTTTATTCTATGTTCTTTAAGCTCTCCCGCAATAAACATACAGAGAGCAACCACACTACTAATGACCGTTTCCATTAGCAAACTCCCGTTGTTTGTCTTTTAATTTTTCTATATCTTTTTGAGCCTTATCTAATTGCTTCATTAAGAATTCTATATTAACTTTATTAGTCATATTCATCTCTTGAGTTTGTTGCATTTTTTCTACTTGTTTATATAGATCTTCGATAAGCATGAACTGCTCAGAATCAGCGGGCAACGAACCCATTAAACCTCTTGGCCACTTTATTCTAAACTCTGTGTTATCTTCAACATCTGCTTCCATTAATTGTAATCGAGTATGATGTTGGTTTTGTGTTTCAATCAAACCAAAATAAGCCCAGGTGCCGATTGCAACAAGACCAATCAAACTGGCAACCGTCTTCATAGGCATCTGCACGGAAGCCTCCTCAGAGATAGTGAGTGGTTTTTTTATTGACATGAAAGGCACTCATCTGAACTAGAATCTAATTCAGCTAAGGCCTCCTCTTTACAATCCTGACTACAAAATTGATCTAGTTCATCTTTAGGGTTAAATTCTTTTTCACATTGATTACATTTTTTCATTTTTATGTCTCCTCTTTTTCTTAAATAGATTATCTATTTTATCAAAAAAGATATCTATTGTCTCAAACATTTTATAAAAAATTTTATCTATCATTTACTTGCAATTTTACCCTTGTTAGGTCCTTCTTTAATTACATATTTTTGAGTACCATTGGCACCCGTTTCTACTTCTTTTTTTAAATTTTTAAATAAAATTTTTTCTTTTGTTTTTAAATCTTTTTCTTTTAAAAAAGATTCAATTGTTTTTGTATCTCTCATTTATCCTCCTTATCTTCTATTTCATAAAACATTTTGTCAGTATCTTCTGTAACCCAGTCCGAACCTTCGCAATCCCAGACCGTGTTTTGTACTTTATAGTCAGGCCAGCTGTTATCAGTAGTGTATGAATTAACATGCCACAGAATACGATTATTAGGCTGAGCTGCATAATTCCCATTATCAAGAGCCAGTATGTGTGCACACTTATGTTCTTGAGGAATTTCAGAATGTTCAACATTTAATATATTAGTATCTGGATGGGCCCAGTCAACTGTAAATAAGTATTGCCCATGGTAGAATTTTTTATCTTTTCCTAGGTATTTTCCGTCTATACCAGCCAACCAATCAAAGCAATGAACGCTAGGCCAATAACTAAAACAGTTCCACAATTCCAACTGGTCAACTGACATATCTGGCACTTTGGATCTGTCATACGATTTTTGGAAAAACGCTGAGATAGGCAATCTCCAATAGCACGCACCGTTGGGGAGCATGATATTAAATAAGAGAGCGCGTCCCGAGATAGAGACCAAACCAAAGATAACACAGTCTTGCTCACCTTTTTTATCCATGTCCATGTCATACAAATACTCGGTCCTAATTTTACAATAAATAGGTGGTATATTCGCGTTAAGGTAGGCCATACTTTAATCCTTGGGTTATCCATAAATATCTCCCCAGTTTTCACCTGACTCATAGTCAACTTTATTTGGGACTTCTAGTTTAACAGCATTTTCCATAATTTCAATTATCTTTTTGGCATGATCTTCAGACTCTACTGATAAATCTAATTCATCATGAATTTGTATATGAGCTACAATTCCTTCTTTGTATAAATCAACCATAGCTTTCTTAGTCATATCTGCAGCACTACCTTGAATTAATTTATTTAAGGCTTTGTAAGTATAAGCTCTCTTGATCCCTGGTCCGTGTTCCCTGAGTGCATCTTCATGAGGCATGGCTTTGTGCATACCAAACATATTTGGTTCCCATAAATGAAACCTACATAATCTACCTAGCAACGTTCTTATTTGTCCTTGAGCTTGAGCTCTGTTCGATGCACTGTTCATTAAGTGTTTAACAAAAGGTACTCTTGCATGATACTGATTAAATAGTTCATCTGCTTTTTCTTTTGTTACACCAAGCTCTGCTTGTAATTTAGTTTTACCCATACCATAAAACAATCCTAAGTTAATTGTTTTAGCTTGTGATCTTGGTATCTCTGCCATCTCTGCAACTGTTTGGTGGAAGTCTGTATTGGTATTATCATTGTATGCATCAACAACATCATACACTGATGGAAATTTATGTAATGCTGCATAGTGTACCACTAGTCTTGGTTCTTGTTGTGAATAGTCAAAACAACCCCAGGTATGATTTTCTTCTGGTAAGAATAATGATCGTATCATAGGTCCAAGATCCTTGTTTCGTGCTGGCAGTTGCTGTAAGTTTGGATTACTATAACTAAATCTTCCGGTTACAGTACCACCAGCATCGGATCGTATCTGATTTATATCAGCGTGAATTCTACCTTTATGTTCGAATCTTAAAATAGTATCAATAAATGTTGTGTGTGCTTTATTAATTTCTCTTGCTTGTGCAATTTTCTGTACTAAAGGATGACTGTGTTCAGATAAAAAATTTTTAGTAAAAGAAGGTGCTTGTGTTTTTTCAGTTACAGAATATTCTAAACCAAGTTTATCAAATACTTTAGCAATACTTCTTGCAGCCCATATCTGTGGTTCAATACCCGTTTCTTTTTGTACTTCTAATAATAACTGTTCTTCTTGAGATTGCAGTTGAGTTTTTAATTGTCCAGCTCTATCTGCATCTACTCTTACACCTTTGAATCTCATATCAACTAGACATGGAAATAAATCTGTTTCTAAATTAAAAATAGATTCTATATCTTGATTCAGTATTTCTGTTTTAAATTTTTGCCATAACTCTAATGTAAGTTCAGCATCTTTTTCTGCATAAGCTCCAACATACATTGGCGGTAACTTCCACATATCTGCTTTTGGATCGAGTCCTCTTGACTTTGCTTCTTCAGTTAATGCAGCTTCATTTTTACCATGACCTAAATACTCCCAGGACAATGCATTTAATGAATAGGCAAATTTATTTTCATCAATCAAACTTGCTGCAATCATAGTATCTACAATTAAACCATTGATTTTTATACCTAAATTACGTATCCAACATACGTCATACATTGCATTATGAAATACTTTTATAGCAGGAGTTGCCATAGTATCTGCAAACCATGCTAATACTTTTTTACGATCCATGTTGCTCCCTGATCCGTGAGCAATTGGAAAATAAAATTTTCTACCTACAACAGCTACAGCGATACCTACAACTTCACCATTACCTATAACGGAACCAGATCCCATTGTTTTTAAATCTGGATCTCTTGTTTCTAAATCAACTGCAATCTCATCATAAGATCTTAAATCAGGAAACTCTTCTGGTTCTATCCATTCTGTTTGTGCTGTGAACATTGGTACTTTCATATCTTCTCCACTAATATATTTTCTCCTGAAGAAGGCATACCTTCTGGATTTATTTGTTTAAATATTTCTTGTTGTTCTTTGTATGCAAGATACTTTAGATAGTCTGGTAGATAAGCATCATCAATTAATAATCTTCCTCCAGGTTTTAAATTTTTTTCTGACCAATCAATATCAAAATAAAAATCTGCAATACCATGTCCACCATCTACATGAATGAAATCAAAATCAACACTAGATTTTTTATTCTTTAATATCTGTTGGCTACTACCTTTATAAAAATAAAATCTATCTTTATAAATATTACTTAAATGTTGTGCACATTTTTCTACATATGGATTGGTACAGATATCGATGGTAACTAATTTTAAATTAGGATTTGTGGCAAGCATTATAGCAGAACTATGACCAGCATTAAAGCCTATTTCTAAAGCAATCTTTGAATTCTTAATTGCTTTTCTTAAATATTCTCTTTTCCATGATCTTTCTTTTATTGGAACAGAATCTTTATTAATAACAGTTTGATGTATAAAACAATAGTTACCTTCTACAGGTCCATTGACTATTTCATTAAGCTCCGATATAATTTTTAGTTCATTTTCACCGTGACTTTCATCACAAGTTGGAATATCTTTTGGATAATAATCAAAGTAATTTGTATGAGTAGCCACTATATTTTATCCTTTAATGAATCTAAATATTCTTGATCCTCTTTATCTAATTCTTCTTGTTTCTTTTTACCAAAAATTTCTTCCCAACGTTGTTTATAAACATCATTAGTTGGTCTTGATCTACCGTCGTATTTTCTACCTTTTTCTTTTGCCATCTGTATCTTTCATCTTTTTAATTTCTAATTCACAGTAATGAATTATTTTTTCTAAATCTTGTATGCCATTTTTATTTTTATAACGACATACATATTTAATAACATTTCCTTGAAAGAAACTCAAGTCGTTCTTAGAAATAAACTCATATGGTTGAATGTGAAAGTCTTTATAGTGACTCCCACCTATCTGCTTATCTTGTGGAAATAATTTTTCCATGTCATCTTTATGCGTCATATTTTTCTCCTTTGTTTTGTGGCAGTTGTTGATTTAACGGGTCTAAAAAATATCTGGGAGTCGAAGGCCCCGAACCAACTATGCCCGTTAAGGCCTGAAGCTGCCACTCTCCAGGAGACAACATACCCTTCTATCCCGTTCTGTTTAAAACTACAAAGAGTAACCATAACGTTCCTTCTTTGGTTTTAATAAGTATAGGCTTTCCTTAGCTCTAGTTGAGCCAACATACCAAACTCTATGTTCTTCATCTGCTTTATCAATATTATTTTCTACAGATTGCCTAATTTTTCTAGCGTTATCTAAAACTAAAATAACATTCTCACACTCACCACCTTTTGCTGCATGAATAGTTGATACTTCTATTCTTGGTGGTTGTGATAATTTATCACCATTAGATAACATTGTTCTTATATAAAAACATTCTTCCTGGTCAGCTCTTGTAAATAAATTGTACCAAAGAGCATCTTTACCATAACCAAAATCATCCATGCTATAATATGTTTTGGTGTCTTTAATTTTAAAAAATGGATTGTCTGGTAAAAACTCATGTAATTCTTTTGCATCAGCTAAAGTAATTGTATTACCTTTACACAGTTCACTAAAATTTAATATCGCTTTATAGAGTCTTGTATTGTAACTCTTACCATATCTATCTTTAAAATATAAATTATTGGATCTTAATTGTTTTGATATTTCATCAGACCTATAAGTTGTTCTAGTTAGTATTAACCAATTATCTTTTGTTAAATCAATGTGTTCAATATTGTAAATAAATTCTACGTTTCCTGGTGATCCTTTTTTTGCAAAGTATTGTTTTTCTTTTCTTGTTTGTATTCTACTTACAATAACATTAGATAATTCTTGTATGTTTTTTGGTACACGATTTGAATAAGGTAATACTACTTCTTCTGCAGGCTCATTTAAAAATCTTTTAACATCCGCTCCAGCCCAGGCAAAGATTGCTTGATCATCATCGCCAGCTAAGTAAATATCTTTTGATTTTTCTTTTAATACATCATACATCATCCATTGTATTGGAGATAAATCTTGAGCTTCGTCTATAAATACTACATCAAACTCTTTACATTTTTCTTTTTCATTTACAAACTTTGTAATCATGTCATTAAAATCATAAAGGTTATCACCTTTAAAATGATTGTAGTTTAAATAAATATGTCCTAAAGTTTCGTAATCAATTTCATTACTCCATTCATTAGTATTAAATTCTTCTTCAGGAGAAATGTTTTTTACTTTTGCTTTATTAATAAGTTTAAAATATTCACTATTAAAATTTAAATAACCAGACTCATCTCCAGTATCAGTAACTCTTAAATTTAATTCTTTACCTATTTGTTCATAGTGTACTGGTTGTAATACAGACTCTTCACTCATACCCAATGTATGAAAAGCAAAAGAATGTAGAGTTTGAAAATGTTTTAAATCTTTTTTATCTAACTCAGGGTTTCTTTCTAACATTCTATCTCTAGCTTCGTTAGCTGCTTTTCTAGTAAAAGCAAAATAACCTATTCTGTTTAAGTCAGTTCCTTTTTTAATATATTCATCAACTAAATTTAATAGTGTAGTTGTTTTACCTGTACCTGGAGGACCAAATATTTTTTTAATCATTAGAATATATTCTCCTTAGACTTAGTTTTTACTATCTCAGGTTTAGGTTGTTCGTCTGATAATAATTCTGGAAACTTATCTAATGATACTACTGTTACATTAATTGGATTATAAGAATTAGTATCCCCATCTTTTTTTGGAAATCGTTTACTTACACCAAACTTTGCATCAAATAATTTTGTCATTTGTTCTGCAGTTATTTTTCTATCCATCTTCCATTCTTTATTTTTTAAAGAATCAAAGAAACTTGAATAAACAAAATATGCATGACTATCTTCTATCAATACAGCACCTGTTTTAAATGCTGCATAAGTTCCAGCTTTAGGTCCATGTAAATATTTAGATAGATACTCTTCTAATAACTCTTCATCTGAAGTACCTTTAGGTGGAGGTGTTGTTAGTTTAGGTGGAAATAAGTTATCGAGTATATCTTGAAATTCATTTTGTTTTATTTTTGGTGGAATCATATCAGCTGCTGCACCAATAATTGCTCTTATGTTATCTAATTCTATTATTTGTTTTATATTTTTTGCTCTAACTTCTTTTGTAGTTTGACCATCTGATAAAGTTACATTGAATGTATATTGTGGTTCTGCATAAGTTATTTTTTGTAATCCTGATAATGCTGGAAAGACTCTTTTCTTATCTGATAAATATCCATAAGTTCTCTTACGACATTCTGCTTTCATACATACTGGTTGTATTGGATCTTCATTACAAGTATGTCCTTTAGTTTCTCTAGCCCAAGATTTTAATTTTTGTTTTGTTTTAGTTTCTGTCCAATCAATTACACCATTTGCTCCAGGTTGAAAGTATTTTCCTGGTGCTGCAATAACCATTTTTTCCCAATCATCTGGGTATTTCTTTTTAGCCATCACCATGTAGTTATATAAAAATCGATCTCTACCATCTGTTAATTTATTTTTAGTTAATATTTGTAAACATGGTGGACCATCATTAAATTCTTCGCCACCACCATTTAATAAAGACCTGGTGTGTTCTAATGTAAACTCTTCTAATTCATCTGCAGTATAAGTATTTGCTTCTATAACTTCTATAAATTGATCGAAAGTAAATGTTGTACCATCTAAATTAAATCCAACTCTTTCTGTTTTATTATAATAAGGTAAATTAATATACTGACCCATGTTCCATTTACCTTCTGAGTCTTGACCTAGTTCAGTTTGTTTAGGATATATTTCAATGTTAGTTGGAAGTTTTAATGTAAATAATAATCCTTCTAAAAAATTTCTTATTGCAACAGCTCTTATTGGTTCTTTAACAAATAAATATAAATGAAGTCCACCTGATTTAGATTTAACTGGAACGATTGGTAATTTATGTTCCGCAATAATATCTAAATATTTTTTATATGGAAAGTTAGAATAACTATGTTGTTTATCATCTATGTCTATAGCACCAAATCTTGCCATGCCTTTATCATCACAAGGTTGAATACCTATAGATTGTTTACCATTTAAATGATCTAAATAATCTTGTTCTGTAATTGGTGAATGAGCCCAACCATATACTGGTTTAGCTTTTCCTGTACTAGGATCTATTTGTAGTCTACTTAAATCAGCAGTACCAAAATCTCTTGGTAATCCTGTAAAGATTTCTATAAATTTTCTTTCTTTTTTATCCATAAACCGTCTCTAGTTTATGTGGGCGATTGCTCGCCCACGATATATTAATTGTATTAAAAGTGAGAAGCTTCTGATTTAGTACCTTCAGTACTTTCACCATGCTTAACTTTGACATCACCTTTAGATATACTTTCAGAGAAAGATTTAGCTTGTTGGTATAATGCAGCATCCTGCACTGGACCAATTTTACTAACTTCCCATCCAAACCAAGTACCTTTGTCATTAGACATTTGAGTAGATCTTAGTTTGTATGTATGGCTAAAAGAAGCTGGAGTAAACATTCCATTTTTTCCTTTCATCTTTATACTTGCCATCATACTATTCCATTTTCTACTAATCTTTAATTGTGTTGATTTCATGGCAATTAAAGCAGTTGAAGGTGATTTGCTATTTACTATAACAAAATGACTTGCAGTCTTATCGATATAATTACCATTAGGTAATCTATCTTTATAAGAAGCATCTCTTTTTGTTTGAGTTAGTATATCACTAGACGATGAGTGAATTGCTACTGGAGCACCAGAACCTTCGCCTCTATCTTGCCATTCAATGTATTCTAACTTGTAATGACAAGGAATAACTTCGATTCCTTCTTCTCCATCAAACAATTCTCCAGTTACAGAATTGTAAATCATTCCAGGTTCAGCACCTTGAACATATTTACCATCTCTTTTGTTAACCTCTGGAGATAATTGTCCTAGTATTTTTAAGAATGGTAATGCTAAATCTTCATGAGTTAGATTATCCACTCCTTGGTTTGCATCAGCTTCAAATAAATTTACAGCTAACGCACCTGCATTAACTTTTTCAGTTACTGCATTATTGGTCCTTGGTTCTTGTTTCTTTGTTACTTGTTCTTGTGACATATTTTTTTCTCCTTTATGCACGTGTTATTTTAGTTCGGTTTCCTGCGAACACATTAAATAGATCAGAGGGCATATCGAGACCCTTTTCGACACGCTCTCTGACCAGAGCCTTAAGTGTCATAGGTTCAACCTTTAACTTCTGGGTCGGTTGATATCCTTGACCTTGCGCAAGGACAGCATAATCTGCCGCCTTGTTATCTTCGTTACGACCAAAGGAAACGGTGACTTCATTTTTAATAAGGTCACCCAGGCCATTTTCACGAAGCCAGTTAAATGCTTCTTCCTTTTTATCTATAGGAATGGAAGCACCGTAGACGGGCTTTACTTCTATAGCTGAGCCGTCTGCTAATTTCATAGTACTGATATTCATTTCAGTCATCATTGTAGGAATTACTTCACCTGATAATGTATCAGCTTGTTTTTTAAGTTGTTTTAAATTTTCTTCAACAACTTTTATATGGTCTTCTAAATCTCTAAGTTTAATAACTTGATCTGACAATGCTTTAGCATCATTAGTTTGAGTTATTGACTCAGTTTGATCTGCTTCAAAGTTTATACTCATAGTATTGTATCTCCTTATTTAGTTTATTTATTACTTTCTTTAACCGCATTATAACATATGCAGTCTTAATCTTTAAATAATAGAAATCAAAAACTTTGTCAAGGTCTAGAAAAATTATTTTTATTAAATCTAAAATATAATCAAATAAAGACTCATCATCTCTTTTAAAAAATAAATCACAATTAAAAAATATCTCTTTCATTTTTTCTAATTCTTTTAATCTCATTTCTCCTTCTATCTTTCCTTCTTTCATACGATACAATTTATTTTGTATCTTCCATCGTTCTTTATCCGTCATCTATGTTTCCTTTTTCGTATAAGTTTATTTCAACTGGGTAGTATGTATGCTCTTGTCGATCCCATTTCAAGAGATTATATTTACCTCCTGTTATATCTGCGACAATTGAACACGCTACACCTATTATAGCTGGATCACCTGTTAATAACAAATAATCTTTTTCAGTATAATTTTTTAAAAGTTTTCTTAACTTAAAAATTAATGGACCAGGTGACAAAATAATTTGGCTAAATTCAGGCAACAATGTGACAAGCTTACCATATTTCTGTGCACCCATAATATTAAATTTTGGATTACCAGATCTTGTACCAGGTAATTCTTGAATTACGTAAACTGTATTCTCACTCATAATTATTTTTACTTTCGCTTGACAAGTAATTACCTTTTATTATATAGATTGTCAATAGAAAGACAATAGGAAATATTATTATGAATTATAAATTTAAAACTAAACCTTATGCGCATCAAATAACTGCGTTAGAAAAGTCGTGGAATAAAGAAGTATTTGCATACTTTATGGAAATGGGAACTGGTAAATCAAAAGTTCTTATTGATAACATTTCTATGTTGTATGACAAAGGTAAAATTAATGGTGCTTTAATTATTGCACCTAAAGGTGTTTATCAAAACTGGTATGATACTGAGATACCTGTTCATATGGCAGCTCATGTTGAAAAAGATGTTGTGTTATGGAAAGCCATGATAAATCAAAAACAACAAAATGAACTTAATAAATTATTTGAGTCTACAGAAAAACTTCATGTATTGTGTATGAACGTTGAAGCATTCTCAACTAAAAAAGGTTTAGACTTTGCAGCTAAATTTATGAGTTGTCATAATACATTAATGGCTATTGATGAGTCTACTACAATTAAAAACCCAGATGCTAAAAGAACTAAAAATATTGTAGCCTTAGGTAAGTATGCAAAATATAAAAGAATACTTACAGGATCACCTGTAACTAAATCACCATTAGATTTATATAAACAATGTGAGTTCCTTGATCCGTATTTATTGGACTATGGTTCTTACTATGCATTTAGAACTCGATATGCGGTAATGCGATCTGCAAACTTTGGTGGACGATCAGTACAAATAGTAGTGGGTTATAAAAACCTAGGTGAATTATCACAGAAGCTTGAACCATTTTCTTATCGTTGTTTAAAAGAAGATTGTTTAGATTTACCTGATTACACTTACACTAAACGTGTAATTCAACTGACACCAGAACAGAAAAAATTATATACTCAAATGAAAGTGTTAGCATTAGCTGAGTTAGATGGAAAACAAATGACAACTCAATCTGCTATGGTTCAGTTAATGAGACTCCATCAAATTACTTGTGGTCACTTTACTGCTGATGATGGTACCATCAAAGAAGTTAAGAATGAAAGACTTGATGCATTAGTAGATATACTTGGTGAGGTTGAAAACAAAGCTGTTATTTGGGCCCACTATAGACATGACATCAATGCTATTGTTAATGCTGTTGAAAAAAACTTTGGTAAAGAATCTTACGTAACTTACTATGGTGATACAACAAATGAAGAAAGACAAAATGCAATTAAACAAATACAAGATCCTGATAGTCCTGTTAGATTTATTATTGGTACACCACAAACGGGTGGTTATGGTATTACTTTAACAGGTGCTAATACAATGATCTATTATGCAAATGGTTATGATTATGAAAAAAGAATACAATCAGAAGCTAGAATTAATAGAGCAGGTCAAACTAGAAAAATGACTTATATAGATATTATTGCAGAAGATACTGTTGATGAAAAAATTGTAAAAGCTTTAAAAAGTAAAATGAACATTGCTAGTAAAATAACTGGTGATGCTCTTAAAGATTGGATTTAAAGTTTTTGTAAAAGCACTAATATAATTCCTGCCATGCCAGAAAATAAAGCTCCTGCTGATACCAATAATATTCTTTCTATTCTATTGATTTGACTTTGAAGACCGTCTATTGAATTTTGTGTTTGCTTTTGCATTATACGACAAAGTTTTTCGTGTGAATCTATTCTTTGAATTGGGTCTTGTTGAGATCTTTTAGGCATATTATGGTTGATAAGGACTTATAAAGCCCGGGTTAATAGCGAGTTCATCAAATGTATAAGACTCGCCTGGTTGAACATCTGGTTTATTTACTGGAGTTATTGTTTCAACTGGAGCAACAGTTTGAACACCTAAACTTTCAATGCCACCATACATTGGATTGGGTGATACAGTCGGCATGGTTCTACCATAACCTCTTACCTTATCTCTAAATTCTTCTAATGTATTAGAGCTTTTAAATTGATCAAATGTTTCAGGAATTTGTTGACCTAAATAGTTAACACCTCTAAAAGCTAATCCAGCTAATGGGTTAATTAATCCTAATATACCACCTAGTATATTACTTGGACTCATTATATTGGATAATCTATCACCTACATAAGCTAAGCCACTTAAAGGTTGACCCGTTACTGGATCTATATTTCTATAACCTGAAAATATACCATCACCAGAATATTTCTGTGTAGGACCAAATGTAGTTGGGCCAACATAATCTACATTTGGATTTAATACATCTTTAGTAAAATCTGTAAATTGATTTCCTCCGCCATCATTACCAGTTGGACCTGTACCATAGTCACCAGTTTTTCCAGCCATACCCATGCCTCTATCTCTAGCATCATTTCCTCCACCTGATTTTCCACCAGTATTACCAGATCCCATTCCTGAAGCACCAGCACCCATGTCAGCACCACCACCTCTAAAATTTGTTCTATTTTCGTATTTAATTTTTTTGTCTATGTTCATAATTAACCTTGTGGGAATAATATTTTATATCTTGGATCTTGTCCAATGTTAAATTGTTGTCCTAGTGATTGTGGCTGCGATGCAGCTACATTACCTTGAGGAAATACTGGAGGTGGTAAATTAGCTCCTTGATTCGTGTTTCTTGGTGGTTGAAATAAAGTACCAGTTTGTGGCAATCTTCTAATTGCTGGCAATTCAGGTCTAATAATTCTATCTATAAGAGCTGATATTTCATCCATTGGTTTATTTAAATCAAAGAAGTTTAATTCTGTTTTTGTAGTGTCGAAAGCTTCAGTAATTCTAGCAATATTATCTTCTAATCTATAAGAAGCTCTTAAATCTTCATTAGCTACTCTACTAACTAACGATCTGAATCTTTCTTTAGAATAGTTTGGTGCTTTAAAATAACCTTCCATAAGTTTATTTGTTTCACCTTTGTTTTTTAATCTATCTTGTACTAATGATTTTATTTCATATTCATCAATACCTAGTTTTCTTGCATCTTTAACTGTGTTGTACATTTTAGTTTGAGAATCATAAGACTCCATTACATAAGTTTTCCAAGCTGATAAAGCTTCTTCTGGAGTGGTTCGCGCAGAGTAAGCTGTTCTTGCAAACTTACCTCCAATATTTTGTTTATCTTTAGAATAAGAAGATAGTATAAAAGGCATACTGGCTAATGGTTTAACTTCTTGAACACGAACACCTGACATTAATGCAGTAATTTCATCAACAGTATTTCTTGCAGTACCTGCATCTGTGAATTGTCCTGTTGCACCTTCCCAAACTCTTCTAGCTTGAGTAAAAGCTCCTGGTTCTAATCCACCAATAATATGATTTAAACTTTTATTTATTTTAACACCTATTGGATCTTGAGGATTATAAACTCTTGCTCCATTAATAGATTCTCCTTTTCTTAAAGTTACATCAGCAATTCTTTCTGTACCAATTGATTCTGATATAAATGGAGAGAAAAATTCAGATAAAGCACCTGGTCTATTAGTAACGGGATTACCAAACAATGCACTAAATACAATATCGTCAGCACTATCGCTAGTTAATGTACCATCTGAATAAGCACCAAGGACTGCATTAAAAGGTCTAACTAATGTGTCATAAGGATTTGAATAAGAAAAGTTAATGTATTTAAATTTACCTTGTCTGTCTGGAGCAGATAATGGAATTAGTGTTGCATTCTTTTCATACACAGGAACAAATGATCTTTTTGCTGAATCAAGTTTTTCTTTATCTACACCAGTTACATATTGAGCTACTGAACCAACTGCAGTTCCAATACCACCTAATGTTGCAGAAGCTCCAATAACTCTTCTTGCTCCCATTTGTCTTATATATGGATTTGTACTTGTTAGTTCTCTTGCACCTAAAGATAATACATTAGAAGATGTTCTTAAAATTTCAGCTGGAAAAGCTATAAAATTACCTAATGGTAAATTTCTAATGGCTTGAATAATCTGAGGAACTTTACTGTATGTTGGAATTGTATTCGTAACTAGATATGCAGAAACATCTTTTAATGCTTCGTCAGCAGTTTTAGCTTGACCTGTGAATATACTATTTGGAACAAAGTCTTCTTTAGCAACAGTTCTATACCACTCTTTAATATTTTCTAACATTAAAGATTCATCTCCACCTTTTAAACCTCTTGCAGCTTGTTCTGGTGTTACATAACTAAAAGCATCTTTTAAAGCTGATTGATAAAATTTATCTGAATAAACTTTCCAAATGTTATCACCTCCTTGATAGACATCTACAAATTTTTTAACTGTTGGGTTATTCATAAAAGATTCAAAACTAATAGCACCATCTTTTGCTTTATTTAAAATACCTCTCATTTCATTAACTTGAATGTTTTGATCAATAACACCTCTTCTAACCATGTCTTCAATTTCAGCATTTAATCTAGGTAAATCTGCTTTAGCTCCAGTAAATATATCTTCAGCAACTAATTTCCATGAGTCACTTACAGAAGCTCTACTACCAATTAGACCATTCATTAATGGAAAGAAAGATGCAGTAGATACGTTTCTTATTTGTGTCATTGGTGAGAAAATTGTTTTAGCGATTTGAGCTCCAGCTTTAACACTCATTAAAGATTTATATAAAGGAAAATCAAAAAAGTTATCAAAAGCGACTTTAGTTTCTACTAATGCATTTGCAATTTCAGGATATGTATATTTACCATCAAATAAAGTACTTTTAAAAGCAACGTCTACATCAGGGTTTACTCCTGTTTTTGCATTGTGCTGTGCTTTAATTTCTCTTAATCCTGGTCTACTAGTAGCTTGAGAAGCATCAAATAAAGCACCTTTTTCTTTTAAAATATTTTCTACTTGATCAAAATAATTTTTTGCATGGTACTGTTTAGATTGATATAGAACAGTATCTACTAAAGCATTTTCATAATCTTTTACAGAAACAGAAGCGTTTCTTTCTTGACTTAAAAATCTTTTAATTGCATCTGGAAAAGTTTCTCCTGGTTTCATTAAGTTTGCTTTTCCTGCTTCATCTGTTTTTAAAAGACCACCAATTCTTCTAATGTATTGATCAGGATCTACACCAGCTCTTATGGTTGCATATTTAATTTCATTTAATAATCTTGTTGCATGTTCGGTAGATGCTTTTTCAAAAGCGTCATCATATTTTAAATTTTTATTTTTAGCCATTAATCGGTCAGCTATGTTAGTAACTTCTCTTCTATAGTCTGGATCTCTTTTAACTAAACTCTTAACTTCTTTTAATGCCTTACTTCCAATTGGCCCAGTAACTGGATCAAACTGAAATGATTTATTATTAAAAGATGCAAATCTTTGTTTAAAGAAACCATCTGCATTTTCTACTAACGCTTGAGCTAGTTCTCTATTAGATTCAGTTGGGTTAGCTGAAATTAAATTATAGTATCTTTTATTTGAATTAATTAATATTTTCTTTAATTCTTTTGCATCTGTTCTAACTGCTTTATTAACATTTTTTAATGCTGTGTCTGCATCTTTACCTTGAGCCAATAAATAATCAAAGATTTTATTTTTTTCAGAATAAAGGTCATCCATGATGTTAGTATAATTCCCGGTCCTTGTTGCTTTATACTGTGCAATATCATAAAAGTTTGTTTTAAACTTGGATGTAATATCATAAAGAGTATTGTTAATACGTTCTTGAACTCTTTTTAAATTCTTAACTTCTGAGTTAGCAACCGCATCTACTTCAGATTGTATTTTTTTAATTTCAGGAAACTGAACCTTACCTGTAGAAGTAAAATTAGTTTTAATATTATCTATTTTTTTCAATAATCTTTCAGTAAAATTTCCAGAACCTGCATCAAATTCTTTCCATTGACTTACTGGTGGTAATCCTGTTTTATCGTAAATCTTTTCTAACATACCGCCTGATTTAGATACAATGTCTGAGGCTAAAGATTTAGTTCCTTTACCTGCTATTACTTGTGATAATGGATTAATCACTGCTTTATCCAAAACTCTAAGCGTAGTTCCAGCAACAGGAGAAGCTACCTTAGCTATTGGTTTAATACCATACTTATAACCTAAACTTCCTGCTGTAGGTAATAAAGGTATACCTCCACCAATGATCGCACCTTCAGCACCAAATTTTAATTTTTGTTTAAATAATTCTGCCGCTCTTTCTCTACCTTCTAATCTATTTAAATCTTTTGATTCAGTTAACCCTAATGCATCTGTTAATGTTGTTTGTTCACTTGGATTAGAAACAGCAAAGTCAACTGCACCACCTAATCCTCCAAAGTATCCAGCTCTTTTTACAAGCTCTGCTCCTTTAGCGGCTCCAGATAAAGAAGATAGTTTAGTAACTTCTGCACCTTTTAGAATTTTCATTCCTGATCCAACTTTAGATGCTACACCTAAAGGCAAACCAAATTGAACTAATGTTTGTACTACTTCTCCAACTCCCGTTCTTGCATCAGGAGTATACTTGTTAAAAAAGTTATCTATATTTTTAGTAATATTAGTATCGAATGCATAATCAATTGGAAGTGCACCTAATGTTATTAAACCTTGAACTGCATCACTTACCCCACCTAATGGAGCTCTAACAATATCAGCAATGTAATCACCAAAAGATACTTCATCTTTTACAGGTTCAACTATTTTTTCTGGAAGATTAGGTTTATCAAGTCCCAACTCTAATTGTAGATCTAGATCTATAGCCATCAGCTATTATCCTTTCTGAGGCGGTAATACTAAATTAACTCCATACTTGATATTAAAATCATTAATATCTTTTTGTGTTGCAATGTATGCAAAGTCTTGTAAAGCCTCTTCACTATTTGCAATTAATTGTACAATATCGTTTGTTATTTCTTGTGGTAATTTTTGTCTTAATTCAGCAAAAGTTAATTTCTCAACTGTTTTAGTTGGGAAAACATTTGAACCACCAGCCATTTCATCTGATTCTATTTCAGGAGCATTTGGATCTTCAGTACCGTCTGCATACTTTACTCTTCCACCTTCTGCAAGATTAACACCAGCAGTTGTACCTACACCTAATACATTTTCATAATATTTTAAAGTTTCTAATTCTTTTTCAGCTCTTGCTAAATCAGCTTTTTCATCTTCATCTAATGAACCTTCTGATTTAAGATCGTTTATTTTTCTCTCTAATGCAGGAATTTTATCTCTATTTGCAGCTAATACACTACTCATGTATGAAAGAATTTGTTTTTCACCATAAGTTTCTTTTTTCAAATAATCTTCTAAAGAAGCTAATTCTTGTTTTTCAGCACCAGATAATGTTTTAGGATCCGAAGCTTTTAAATCTGAAAGTCTTTTAATTACTTTACTAATACCTGGTAACTCACCTGATTTTATTTTAGCAATGTCTTCTTCTTTAATTGTTTTGTATGCCATTAATTTAGCTGCTTTAGATTCTGAAGCTTTTCTTTTTGCAATGCTTCTTGCATCTGTTACAGCTGCATCTATTTTATCTGAAATAGATCCTGAAGTTTTTAAAGCTTTGGATACTAACAATGCAGCTTCTGCTTTATCTAAATCTTCATCTTTGATTAAATTCATAATTTCATCAGCTTCTTTTTGTACTCTTGTTCTTAAATCTGTTTCTTCATATTTTGGTTTTTTACTTTCAGTAGCTCTATTAAATACAGCATCTATTGCAGTCTCACCTGGTTTTACTCTTGCCGGTAAACCACTAACTTCAAAATCATCTTCATCACCTGTTTTTTCTACAGCAGCGGCTGCAGCTTGTTTATCTTTATCTTTTGAAGATTTAAATATATCTAAGAAACCAATTTCTTTTCCTTGTTTTTCTGCTTCTTTCATTCTTCTAGCATAATCTTCATATTCAAAAAGACTGGTTTCATCAAAAGTAGAAGCAGGTTCACTTCTCATAACATCTAAAGCTACATCTGTTTTAGGTCTATTTAAATAAGCCATTATTCCTACAGGAGCAAACGGTGCTGCCATAGTTGCAGTTGATGTTGCTGCTGATGCAACTCCAGGAGGCACTGGAATTCTATTTAATCCAAAGAATCCTGCTGAACGTTGACCAGCTCCTCTTAAAAACTCTAAACCTTTTTTTCCATATCTTTGAAGGTTAGATAATAAATTTTGTCTTGCACGAGCACCTGCATCAATATTATATTGACCTGGTGATTTATATGCACCTCTAGATAACTCATTAGCCATACCTTCACTTATTAAACCAAAAAGAGGATTTTGAAATCCAGTTCTGTTATTTGGCATATTGTTTCCACTAATAGTTCCACCACCAATTTTTTTAGATTCAACATGAGACATGATCCCTGTTCCAGTAGTCGAGCCACCTCGTTTAAACATAGGTCTTTTTAAAACATTATACGCCATTATTATCTCCCAAATAAACTACCTAAGCCATAAATACCAACAGCACTAGATAATGCTTGACTTAATGGACCTACAGTACCTGCAGCCGGTGCAGTTGTTTGAGTTGAGTACGCTTGAGGTTGTCCTGATAACATACCACCAATTGCAGAACCTAAGAATCCTAATCTTTCTCTTGGTTCGTATGCAGACATTTGAGCTCCTTGAGCTGCTGCATCTAGTATTGCTTGTTGGTAAGCTAAGTTTCCTGTGCCTGCAGCACCTAGTTGTTGTATATTTGTTTGTGCTAAACTTGGTTGTAATGAAGCTAGACCTGCTTGTTGTGCTTGTGCTTGAGCTGCAGCTTGTTGTGCTTGACTAAATCCTTGTTGTTGCAATTGCGCTTGTAATAATGCTCTGTCTTGTAATGACTGCGCAGCAAATTCAGACTCAGCAATTTGTCCTCGACCTTGGCCAAAGGCTCCTTGAGCAACCTGACTTCCCATTAATTGTTGTCTTGCAATTTGTCTTTGTTTATCAAACTCTGCTAATGAAGTATCAATTACTTCTTGTTGATAAGGTGACATAAAAGATTGATAAGCTTGTGGTCCTGAATATGCAGCAGCTTGTTGTAAGAATGGTTGATAACCTGCAACACCAGTTCCTGTGCCAACACCAGATACAGCTCCAGTTGTTGGATCAAAAGATAATGTGCCAAGTCCTGCTTGTGTAGCAGCTTGTTGTTGTGCAGCTTGTGTTAAAACATTTTGTCCAGCAATCGTTGGTGCAAATGCACTTGTATCAACTGGTTTAGCGGCTAGTTGTGATGCTAAGTCTATAAATTTTTCACCTGCAGCTTCTAAATAAGGTGCCGGTCTTGATATCGTTGTTTGTTCAGCCATTATACTACTTTACCTTCTAGAGACTTCATAAGATCATACATCTTTTTAGCTCCTTTGTTTACACTTCCACCACCTGCAGCTCTTACTGCATCAGCGGTAAATACGAATTCATTATTAGATAACATTGCTGGAATATCATCTGCTCTCTCTTTTACACCAATTGGTGGGACAAATCCACCAGTTTGTCTAAAATCCATTTCACTTACTCCTGCTTGGTTTTCTCTAATAGGCACTTCGGTCCCCATTGCATATTGTATTCTACCACCATTTTTTTTACCTGGTATACCTAACATTTCTTTAATCTCAATAATAGCTTCTGGATAATCATTTGGATTACTTAATACTTTATGTAGGTTTTTAAAATCTACATTTTTACCACCTTCTTTACCCAATACTTTATATAATTTACTTAAATCTTTTGAACTAAATCCAGGGATATAATAAGAAAGTTTATCATCTAAAATAGTTTCTATACCTTCTGGTTTGTCTGTACTAGGATCTAAATCATCTGTTGTTTCACTTAAAGTAATACTAGTTATACCTTCTTTTCTTCCTGTATTTTCTGGAGATCCAAATGCGTATTTAACTCTACCACCATTAGCTTTTTTTATTAGCTCTGTATCAAAACTATCTGCAATTATTTTTAAACCTAAAGTTTTAGCTATTTCTTTATCCATAATTTTTGTACTACCATCTTCATCCATTACTAAAACTTTTGACTTATCTCTTTTAATATCTAAATCTTTTACAGTAGTAAATCCTGCATCTTTATATCCTACTCTACCACCTACTTTAAAACCCATAATCTCTCTATATTCTTCTTCAGATATTTGTCCTTTTTCATATGCTCTTTTAGCATACATTTTCATAGCCTTATCTCTAGTATCTTCTGATAAAGTATTCATACCTTTATCACCCATGATTTCATTTAACATAAATTGATCTAAAGGTTTTTCTTTTGGAATAATATCTTTATAGTTTTGTGGATTATATTTTCTATCTAATTCGTCTGCTTTTTTCTTGTAGTATTCTTCTTCAGCATCTTCATCAACTAATTCCATGAATTTGTAATTCATACCATCTCTTAAACCTATTCTACCACCGTCTTTTAATCCAAAAGCTTCTGGTGTTAAATATTCACCATATTTTTCTGCATACTTAGCTTTGTCTGCATTATACATTTCTTCAGTATATTCTTCTGCATCATCTACTAGTCCTGCTTCTTCAGCTAATTTTTTAGCTTCTATATAACTTGTAACTCCAGCAATAGTTCCTGCAACAGCCATCTTATCTAAGTTACCTTCTTTATCTGTGTATACAGCTTTTAATGCCTTACCACCTAAATCTTTTAATGCTGTTCCTCTTTCACCTAAAGTTGATTGTGGACTAACTAATGTTTTTAATAAATCAGTTGTAGTTTTTTTTGCAACTTCTCCACCACCTTGAGTTAAACCAGTTGTTGCTTGTTCTAAAGGTAATGTTTCTTTTGCAAAGTCTGTTGGTAAATATTGTCCTTCAGGTACAGCTTGTGGTCCACCAAATATTGGATACTGACCTAATTTTAATCCTGTTGAAGTTCCAATAGGTGAGCTACCTAAACTACCAAGACCAGACATAATACCTTGAGAAAAATCTGCACCTGCAAATGGATTAACACCTTGTTGAAATCCTGCGCCACCTAAATATCTAGCAGCTTGTCCACCACCATAGGTTAGAATACCTCTTTTTAAAGAATCACCAATACTTCCTGATTTATCAAACCCACCTATAGCAGCCATACCTCCTGCAAGTAATGGGTTAAACGGAGCTACAAACGGAGCTGCTTTACTAGCTACATCTGCTACTTCATTAGGTATAATTTTTCTAACGGCTCTTTTAAGCTTACTTCCTAAACCGAATTTTTCTCTAGGTGCAATATCCATGATACCGCCACCTGCTCGTAATTGTCTGTTCATTTGCATTCTTGATATTGCCATAATTTAATAGTTTATAATGTAAAAGAGCAGGGAATGATACCTGTAATTGACGTAATTTACTTGATTTTATTGACTTAGTCAATCTTTTTAAGATTCTGTTGCATGTCCTTTAACAGGTTTCCAGTGTATCTATATTCACCAATATGTGTAAGATTATCGGGTACATATAAATAACATTTACCACCTATTTCAGTCCATCTTTTACAGAATCCAAAATCCTCACCATAATACCTTTTAGTTTCAGGTTCATGAAATGTGTCAAAAAAGTTATAATAATATGGTTTAGTAGATTCCTCACCATTGACAATGGTTGGTTGTTCTATCTTTAAGTTTGGATACGCTTTAATCATCTTCTCAAATACTTGTTTTTTAATTAACATACATCCAGTTGGTGCATGAGAAACTTCCATAATACCTTTGGTTACAGATATTTCTTTAGTGTGTTCTAGTTTAATTGGCCAAGTAAAACCCATCATGGATAACGTTTCAGAATCTAATTCTTTACCTTTTATTCTATGACTTATTTTATCCCAATCTAAATGTTTTAATGGATATGGTGCAGCAATAACTTCTTTGTCTGCTTCAATCATTTTAAAGATTGTATCTGGACTAAATTCTATATCAGAATCAATAAATAAAAAATGACTATAGGTGTCACTTAATTCCATGAAGTTAGATACACATAAGTTTCTACCTTGAGTAACTAATGATGATTTTAATAATGCAAAACTAACTAGTATACCTTTACTAAGACAAGCTTGTTGAAAAGATAATAGAGCTTGTGTGTAATGAATAGAACATTCACTATGTACAGGTGTTGCTAAATATATACATGGTAATGTGCTATTAGATTCTACTTTTGGTTTTACCCATATTGGTTTACTTGGATCTTGCATTTAGTGCTCCTTTTAAAAAATTAGTCCAAGCGTTTCCTTGTCTTGTCCAATTGTAGTATTGATTAGTATATTCCACTTGCATTTTTAAGTGTTGCTTAACTCCATCACTATAAAGTTTTTTTGCTGAAGCATCTATTGCATAAGCAAAGTTGCTAGCTAAATTCATATAGTTTTTTTGATATGGAATATAAGTAGAAAACTCTGCACATGTTTCATACAAAGCTCCATTATTTGTGGTAATAAGATAAAGACCTGCAGCCATCGCTTCTACTGCTGATATACAAAATGTTTCTTCCCATATATTTGGATACGCAAATATATCATACTCACGTAAATGTTCTTTTATATATTCATTAGGTTTATATCCAATGTAATTTACATTTTTTAAATCTTTTGCTTGTTGATATAATTCTTGCCATTGTTTATCGTTAGCTTCTTTAAAAGCTTTTCCATATACTTCTGTTGATGAATATACATCAAGTTCAATATTAGGATTGTTTAGTAACTGCATTGTAGCTAACATTACATTTAATCCTCTCCATGGTGTTGGATGAAAGATTAGTTTTATTTTATCTTTCTTTTTATCAATATCTCTTGGTTTAATACTATCAACTGCATTTTTAATTACCAAAGATCTTTCTGTAGGTATATCAAAATTATATCTAAACTTCTCATAATTCCAATGTGAATTAAATACATACCAATCATATTTTTTATGATTAGATTTATCTTTAAACCATGGTGCTAAATTACCTTGATCATATGAATTTTTTTGCCAAAGTATATTTAACTTAGTTGGATGTAATGGTATTTTTTCTGGTACTGATGTTGTTATTTGTACTTGATCCAGTATGCTTTTATCTACATACTTATTTAAATACTCTAACTGTAATTCAGTACCACCTCTAGGTGATTCCATAAATTATTTTTTACCCATTACTTTTTGTAATAAGTCTAATCCTTTATTTGTTACAGTGACCGCAGTATCTACTGCTAAATCATCTTCTGTATGATTCTTTAAAAACTCTTCCTTAGTTTCATAAATCTTTTTTGTAGATTTACTTCTAAAGGTTTGTTTTGTTTCTGTTTCTATCTTTACTACTTTATCCATTTTCTTGTGATCTATCTATCTGTAAATAACTAATAACACCTTGTATGGTATTAGCAATTTCAGACTTCACTTTTATAGCATCTCCTGCCTCTAAATTCAAGGCCTGACCACAAACATTTAATTCAGTTGTGTCAGCGGCAACATCTTTATGAAAAAATTCATAGTCTGTACCTGCTGAAGAATCGTGTAAAAAACACTCTAATAAAAGATTGTTATTGTGTTCATTAGTAATATTCATACCTTTGACAATAACGATAGAGCTTGTATTAACAGTTAATACTGTTGTTAAATTAGTTGTTGTTAAATTAAAACCTTGATTTTTATAAAAGTTTGCCATTAGAATAAAAACCACTCCAATCTTGTTTGTTCATCTTTTAAATCTTTTTGATAACCAAAGTTTAATTGATTCTTTAATGTTTCTAGAGCCTCTATTAACTGTTGACTATTATCAACTTGTGTTTGTTCGTCTTTAATAAAAGTTGGAAATACTGGTGTTACTTTTGCCATTACCTTCTACCTCCAGCAAGAATATCTAATCGCAAAGTTCCATATCTCCAAGACTCATCTACTGCATCATTTTCTATTTTTAAACTTACTTGTCTTCCTCTAACTCTTGTACTTACAAAAGTTGTAGTACTATTACACGTAAATGGTCCAGTAATCAAGGGTGCTACAGCACTAGATGTATCCGCCTGATTAGGGTAATTTTTAAAGAACATAGTTATTTTTGCATTACCCGATAAGTTTTTAAAGTCAGGTATAAATCGTGATACTCTCATAATATTTTCACCATCACCAGCTAAGCCTTGTTGCATGGATATATCATAATCTCCAGATTGTATGTAAGAAGTAATTGCTGTTTCAACACCATTTGCATCTACTTCATTAACTCCTGTTTCATGGGCCCAATATTTACTTGCTCCAAATGTATTGGTTGCACCATTAATAACTGGAAACGTAGGTGTACTAGATGTTGTAAACTCTGTTGCATAAGGTAATCCATAAGTGTGAGCATCATTATATGATGTTCTAGATAAGGATCCTGTTGTCCAGGTTTGTTCTAAAAAATTATAAACTACATTTCTATTTATTTGTTGTGAACCTGATGCTGCATAGTACCAGCCTACTTCATTATACAATGAGTTATGATAACCATATGCAATTTGATTGGCATCATAATTAATTCCTAAATTATCTCCTTGAGTAGTAAATACAAAATCTTCAACTAGTGACGGCAGTTGTTTTACCGTACCATCATACATAAAGAATCCACCACCAAATCCCATCCAAAAGACTGCGCCTTGTGCATACACCATTGCATGTTGACCTAAACATCCACAGTTAGAACCTACTTGTCTAATACTAAATGTGAAAGGTGGGCCCACAAACTGAATAGCATAAGCTGCTTGATCCGTGAGCACTAAAATATAATCTTTACCTTGTACGGCTCCAATGATTTCATTTCCTTGGTCCAAGAGAAATGTACCTGCAGTATTGGTTGCAGTAGGTGTCCAAGTGTTAATATCTTCTTGATTAGAAAATCTAATAAACATTTTATTTTGAGTTGAAGGTGAACCTATAGTTTCTTCAGTACCCATTAAAAATAAATGTCTATCTCTATCTGATACAAGACTCATTAAAGATGCAGTTGGTGCACCACTTACAACAGCAGCTCTAGTTTCTAAAGCTCCAGCTGCTCCTGGATTCCATGTATATGTTGCACCATTCTTAACTGTTGCAACAAGTAACTGTCCATAATTATCGAGGCTCCAGGAACCAGGATCGAGTGTAACGTTTGTTACAGAAGATTCTTCTCCCCATTCACCTGATCCCCAACTATCTGTACCCCAACCATAAGCTGGTGTTTGAAAAACTGGACCAATAGTAATGTATGAATTTAATGTTGCAGATCCTTGAGCCGACATTCCTGTGCCAGTTTCATTAGATGGCATAGTAATGGTAAAAGTGTTTCCGGTAGGTGTTGCAATAACTTCAAACACATTTGTTTCAAAATCATTTGTTGTGTATCCTGTTTCACCACCACCAGGTAATGATACAGATTTAAATTTAAAATAATCTCCAACTAATAAACCATGAGATGTTAAGTTAACAGTAACTGTCGCTGAACCTGTTGTTGAATCAAAGGTTGCTCCTGCCTGATCTGCATTAATAGGTGTAATATCATAAAACCCACCTTCATAATAAATAACTAATACTTTAGATGTACCTAGAGCTGCGTATTTTTTACCATCTAAATCTGTCCATGTATGCTGATCTCTAACAGGTCCTGATATAGTGTTATCTACTAGTTGCTGCCAACCGCCTATTTTTTCAGGCTGACCATATCTAAAACGTACATTATCCCCATCTACCCATTGACCTTCTGCTCCGGTCTCTGTAGCTTGTTTGTTAAATCCTGGCTTAAATTGTATTTTCTGAAGCATAGCACCTCATTATATATGCTTTTTATTATTTTGGTAGTATTTTCTTAAACTCCCATTTATCATTATTCCATATTTTTTCTACGCCTTTGGCAAGATTAATAGAGAATATGATCCTATCTTCATTTGTTTCATTTGGCAATGAATAATGTTTTTTATCACAGTTAAATAATAGTATATCACCTTCCTCAACATTTTGTTTCTCACCATCTAAAACAAAATCACCTGACCTTTTAGGTTTTTTAAAGAAATAAACACCGGCCTTACAATCTACATTTTTTAACTCTTCTATTGTAGGAACATGACTGTGCTCTTGTACATAACCACCCTTACCATATTTATTTGCCCATACTTCTAATAGTTTGTAATCTTTACCAGCCATATCAATAAATTCATTTACAATTAAATTGAGTATTTTATTATCATTTATAATTAGATGGTTTGAATATGATGATTGACCATTTACCACACCTTTATATTCAGTAAAGGTCATTTGATTTAAAGAATCAAAAACTTCTACCTCATCTAATATTAATTTTCTTTTAAGAGTCTGTGTCATAATAATTAAAATTAATTACCACTCTAAATTCTTGATCAGTGCAAGAGCTTCCCGTATGCTCTTCTCTAGAGTTAAATATTACCATTTTATTTTCTTCACTATTAACTTTTGATTTTTTAAATTTAGTGTAACCATTGTTAGTGTTCATATAAAGAATAGCTGTTTTTTGTTTAGTATTTTTTTTAATGGGATTAACATCTGTATGAAAGCCATGTTCAATTATTTTATTTGTTTTATATATAAGATTAGCTTTAATTCTAATTAACGCTCTTAGTTTAATTTTATCTAAAATAGGTAAAAGCAAATTATAAAAAGGGCTTGTAATTTGATTTTCTTTATAGAAATTATGTATAAATTGAAATTGATTGTCTCCTGTTTTAACTACTCCTTCTGCAAGAAACCAAGGGAAATAAGATCCTAACATATTTTCTTTAAGTTCTAAAAAATTTTGTTGATCTAAAAAGTTAGGTATGATCTTCATTTTTCAAACTTCTTACAAGAACATCTTGTGGTTCTATTTTTATCCAAGCAATTCCATTTTGATGGGCACTGTTGTCTCTTTTTCTTATATTTAATAAAGTAAATTTACTGGTAGATACTAAATGTTTTAGTTTATCTTTTTCTGGACACAGCTGATACATAGTTTCAGGTATTTTCCCTTTTTGTAAAGTATCTATTAACATGCTTAACATACTATATGCAGGCCAAAAACAAGGAGCACTATCAACAAAGACATTACAGTATTTGTTTACTTTAGGAAAAATATAAGCAAACATATCTAATAAAGCTAAAGGCTCTTTATAAAAATCAAAAAATACAAAATCTAATTTTTTTAGTTTAAGTTTGTTCATATAAATATCTCCAAACTCAAATTTAATTTGTTTACTTATATTTAATTCTTTAATTTTATTTTCTATAAAAGATTTGTAAGTTCCTTCTCTTCCATACCCTTTCCAGTGTTCTCCATTATCAAATGTATATACTTTACCAAAACCATTTTCTTTAAACGCTTGAGCTGCCATAAAAGAAGTACAGCCTAAACCCGTTCCAAACTCTATGAAGTTTTTAGGTTTTTTCATTTTTAATAACGAATACATAAATAAAGCTGTTGAGTATGTGTCATACATTTCACCTTCTTTTTCAATATACTCAAATACATTTTTAAAATTACTATTCATATGGTATAATATTAAATGAAATTGATATTCTATCTTTCTTAGACATATTTGCTTCAACTCTATGCTTTAACCAGGATGGAAAAATTAATAATTGACCTGCAACATTATCAAATTTCCAATCAGTAGAATTATATTTGTTAAACTCTGAGCATTGTTCTCTTTGTTCTATATAACAACCAATTTCTGCATCTCTTTCAAAAACTATTGATCCAGAATTTAGTGGGCATACAACATAAAAAACACCAGAAAATAAAGATCTAGGATGAGTATGTGTTACATTATAATCTTTATAATTATTAATGTTTATCCATAAATTACATATCTCTAATTTTTTATTTAATAGATATAGTTTTTTAAACTCATTTGCCACGGTTAATATTTGACTACAAAGTTCTTTTAATATTTGATTGTCTATTTTCATATTCAAACTTTGCCAACCGCCCCTGTTACTAAAATTCCTACCTCCTTTTTTCTTTTCTTGATAACATAGTTTAGTTAATTTTTTTAAATCTACATTTAAAGAGGTTTTTCCAACAGGGTTTGGTAATATTTCATAAACAACAGTTTCTAACATTTGTCTATAAGCTCTTTATTAATCCTTCTTAATTTTGCTACTTTATTACAAAATTCTTCATTTATTTTTAAAACGGTTTCTAATTGAAGTTCTAATGTTTCTATTCTTTCCTTCAATTCTTTGTTTAACATTACTTCAGATTTTTTAACTTCTGTTTCCATGTTAAGTCTACTTTTTAAATCTAAATTTTCTTGTTCTAATTGTTTTAATCTATGTTCCATTTTTATCCTCCTTTATGGTACAAACCTAAACCCAAAGTAGGTCTAGTGTCATATTTGTTTTTTATATTATTTTTATTTTTTTTATTAAAATGTAAAAAAACTTGAATGCATTTATCCCCCTTAAAAGATTCTCTCCAGTGTTCCAATTCACATCCTCTGTAAACCAACATATCACCAGGTGATAAATCAACTTTTATGTTTTTATTTTTTTTATTTTTAATAAAAATAGGCCAAAAATCTCCTGCAATATTTAAAGTAGTAGAAATTTCACAATGTTCCCTGTCTATATGTTTTTCTAAAACATTTCCTTTCACGTATATTCTACAATAACTGTAGTTTTCTATTAAAGAACACCCCACTTCTTTTTCCATTTTTTCTTTAACAATTAATAAAAGAGTGTCTAAACCAGGGTCTCCATAAAGATTATATATTCTTTCATCTGGGACTTGTAAATCACCCCAACTTCCATAATCTTTATTTAAAGGAGATACAGATTTTGTATTAGTTAGAAAAGTAAATATATCTTTTTTTAAACTTATATATTTAGTTAGATAATCTATTAAACTTTTATCTAAAGCTTTTTTAATTACACTGTATCCATTTTCTTTAAAACTCATTTTATTTCTTTAAGTCTTATATTTAAAGCAAAACTAATTCTCTCCTTATCCGATAAATTTTCTTTTACAGAATGTTGTAAATAACTTGGGAACATAACCATCATTGACTCTTCTGGAGTTACTTTCCAACTCATAGAATTTAATGCATGAAGTGCTTCTATTTCAAAATTAAAATAACCACAGCCATGATTTATATATGGATTTTGATAAAAAGTTATATCTCCACAATTTACTGGTGCCTTAACATAAAAAACAATACTAAAATCAGTTCCACTATGAGTGTGCATATGATTTTCATGACCTTTTTTATTTACAGTAAACCATGGTTCTTCAAAAGAAACTTGTACGTCATTTTTAAAATGAAATAATTTTAAATTATCATATACGGTAGGCTGTATAAATTTTACAAATTCTTCTGCTAATTTATTTTTTATTAAAGGTTTAGAATGAAAACCACCTAAATTACTAAACCGTGTTTTTAAGTTTTTTTCTTTTTTTTCTAATTTCTTAACTAAAGTATATAATTTTTTATTTATACTTTTTATTTGTTTTCTTATTTTTACGTCTTGTCCATCACAATCAAATTTTTTTATAAATAATGGAACTCCAAATATGTTTTGCATATGATTCATATGTACCAACCTCCTAATGTATATCTGTCGTTTATTTTAACTTTATTGACCTTATGTAACATATTTCCATTTTTAAACAAGAGCAACTTTCCTGTTTCTGGTTTAATTTTTTTGATACCTATTAACTCTGTTTCTCCTCCTTTATAATTATCATTTAAATAAATAAAAAAACCACATTCATCTCCTTCATCATAATGAGGATCCATATAAGAACCTTTAGGCCAAAATACTATTTCATAATTTGAAAGTATGCATTTATTAAAAAACTTTTTTATATATTTATTTTCAATGGCGTTTAATATTTTTTTAAAATTAGAATAGTTTATATCACTTATTTTTAATGGTTTAGTTCCTGTAATTTTAGAACCATGTATATATGTTTTATTTATATTATCTTTGTAAACATTTATTATTTTTTTACATTCCTCTTTAGATAGAAAATTTTCTTCTTCAAAGTACATTTATTTAAAAGGATACCCTATACACCAGATAACTAAAGAATGTCGAATACCTTGTGTTACTGGTTTAACTCTGTGCCAGACATGAGATGGAAATACAACTATAGATCCTTTCTTTTGTAAAGGTTTGCATTTTAAAATTTTACTAAGAGGTTTTTCAGTTTCAGGATCATAATTCCTTGGGTCAAATTCTAATAAACCTCCTTTATAATTAGTACTATCTGATAAACTTATAATACATGATAACTTTCTTATTTTACCTTTTAAATTTATGTTATCAGAATTATTGGGTTCATGAAAAGTATCACAATGCCACCCATAATGTTGATTTTTTTTATATTCAGTAAATTGTGCAGATTCACACCAGTCCCACTCAAAATTCCATTGAGCAGAAGAATTAGCTATTCTTATAAATGGACAAATTTCATCATAAATAAATTTATCATTCATAAATACTATGTTTGAATTTCTTTTCTTTTTTAAATCTTTAATTTCTTCTTTAGTTAATTTTCTTTTTAAATCAGTATATTTTCCAATATTACCTAAATCTAATTTTCTTTTTTTAGCTAATGCTACAATTTCATCACAAAACTTACTTGGTAAAGCAGATTCAAAAAACCAAAAATGTTCTTTTAAAACCATTAAATTCTCCTTTGTTCTGATCCATGTTTTTTTAACAATGAACCATCTCTTTTACTTACATCATAAAAAAAGGTGATTAAGGTAAGTCTTTCTTCATTATCTTCATTATCAAAATTATCAACTCCATGAGCTTGATATGAATCAAATAAAATCATTCTATTATAAATAGAATTAAAAGAACATGTTTTTGTAAAATTAGAATTGTTATCTTTTAATGCATCTTGATAAATTTTTGAACTAGATGTTTTATTTTCTCTTATATATTTCCATTTAATACCTGTGTTTTTATCCATTCTATAATTAAAAAAATTATTAGTACTAAATAAAGATGTTCCATTGTTTGGGTTTTTGGATAAATAAATAATACAAGTAAATTCTGCTTCATCATCTTTATGAACCCATCCAGGTCCTTTATGATCTTTTGGTTTTATCTTTTGAAAAAATTGTGAACAATTCCATTGTAAGTTTTTATATTCGTTTGGAAATATTGAAGCTATTATTTTTTTAGTTGAATGAAGAAATAATTCATAATGAAGATTTCCAACATGCTCGCATCTTTCTCCAGGCCATTTACCTGTTTCATCTTTTTTGTAAGAAAAAGAATTAGCTACTTCAACAACCTTATCTGGGTTATCAAAAAAATTATCTATACAAACAGTTGGCCAAATCATACTTTATGAGTATGACTTATATCATTTATAAATAGAAAGTCTAGGTTTAAGCTAAATCCCAGCTAGAAGTAGCTGAATTCCAAAGATAATTATTATTATCTGTTCCTGTAGATTTCCAAGTTTGATCATCTTCTGACCACTCTTTAACAGGTAAATAAACATTTTCGTTTACATTTTGAACTGTTGGATACGCAACAGGCGCCTGCCAATCATCGTTAGCATCTAAAACCCATGAAGGATAAGGTTGTGGTGTAATAAACTTGTCTTTTAAAGAGTCGTAAGTATACCCCACACCTGCATATTGTTTTCTAAAATTGTTGTTATAAGACGTTTGTTTCCAAACTCCACCTTTAAATAAAGTTTGACAATAACTTTCACCATCAGGGTGCATATCATTTTCACCTAAAGGTCCAGCTGCTGTTGGAACATCATTTCCAATTACTACAACTTTTTCTACAATATTGTTTTCATCTAATTTTGCAAAATGTGCCATAAATCCTACGTATAAGTTAATGTTCCAGATACTGTAAATGTTGCATATGTATCTGATCCATCGGTTGCTGTTGTATTAGTTCCAGGAGCAACAGTTAGTCTAGGCGCAAGAGTTGTTGGGTATCTTAATACAACTATACCACTTCCTCCAGCTCCACCTAGCTGATATTGCTCATTGGCTCCGCCACCACCGCCTCCAGTGTTAGCCTGTCCTGGTTGACCTGCAGAACCGGGTCTAGAAGAACCGTTTCCGCCTCCGCCTGCTCCGCCTGATCCAGCTTGACGACCTGGCCAATAAACGGCTCCGCCACCGCCTCCTGCTCTTGTTACAGATGATCCTGTAATAGAAGAAGCTGATCCTGCTCCACCTGGGCCACCATTACCTTGCAACGGCGGACCTGTAGGAGTTCCATCTTGTCCAACTTGGTTAGCTCCTCCGCCACCGCCTTGTCCACCTTGAACAGGACTACCACCATTGTTTCCTTCTGGTGGAGTATATCCTCCAGCGTTTCCTGTAGATCCAGAACCTCCAGATCCACCTGGTTCACTATTTTTACCTCCGCCAGAGGCTGCAAAAGTTCCTACACTTGAATCTACTCCAGGAGTTCCATCTCCTGAGTTTCCAGGATTACCTGCAGCTCCGCCACCACCTACAGTGACTGTTGTTACTGCGTCTTTTATAGTTAATTGTGTTCCACCTGGATATGAAGTTCTATAACCGCCTGCGCCTGCGCCACCAGAAAAAATCCAGTTAACACCGCCACCACCTGCAACAATAAGATAGTCGACATCAAAAGCTATTCCACCTTTTCTTTGTCCAAATCCCCCTGCTGATCCTCCTGCAAGTGTACCTATAATTGGCATCTTTCTATATTCCTCCTATTACGCAAACTGCGTTTGAGCTGCTAATACAGTAAATGTAGACGAAGCTGTTTTAATAGCTGTGAATGTATACACATCATTTGATGTTGTATTACCAGCTGAAGGTGCTGATCCACCTTGCCATACTGGAGTTACAACTGAGCCATCTACTTGTACTGTTGTATTATAATATGCTGTTGCACCTTGTTTTGAAATGTATGCAATGGTAACTGATTCACCTGTATCCATAGAAGCATCTAAAGAATTTGAACCATCACCTCTTAAGTTAACTGTAAAGTTTGCAGAAGCTGCTGCAGTATCTAATTGAACTGCTTGAGTGTTTGTGTCAAAGTTTATGTTAGAAGTAAATGTTCCATTAACAGTTACTTTTTCTGCAAGACCATTAATCTTACCATTACCATTTAATGTAACTCTTCCAATTCCTTTTGGAGTTAAATTAAAATCAATGTTTGTATCAGTTCCAACTGCTGCAACATCTGGTGCTGAACCAGTTGCTTGGTTAGTTACATCTAAAAAGTTTACAGCTGAAGCTGTTTTTTGAAATCTAATGTATGGATTATTTGAATCATCTTCAATTGCACCAGCGTCATCAACAATAATGTCATTACCATTTGTATCTAGTATTCCAGATAGTGATGGAGAAATATCATTTGAAACTTTTCCAATGTTTGAATCTGCAACATCAGTTCCATTTACATATACAAGTTTTGCACCTTTATCAGTAGCTGAGAAAGTTACACCTGTTTGACCAGAAACTTTTACCGTTACAGTGAAAGCACCTGATGTGCTGTTTTTAACAATGTAAACTTTATTAGTTACACTTGCTGGAATAGTAACATCAACATTACCTGTGATTGTTCCAGTTAATTCGATAACTGCATTTTTACCATTTGAAGTTGCTGCGTTTGTAAATGCAAGAGTTGCACCTGTTGTTGCATTTAATGCAACTTGTTCAAAACCAGCGATAGCTTGTTGTACAATTACTAAGTTTGTATTTGTAATGTCACCCCATAAACCAGCTTTTTCACCGGTAACCATTAACTCTAGTTTAAGATCTGTTGAATAACTTGATGCCATAATTTTAAATCCTTATATTTTATTTTTACTAAATTTAAGCGGCTGTGTCAATCTCATTCCAAGTGACACTATTTCCGGTGTCGACAATCTGCCAAGATTGTACA
>Ga0208162_1000166_pt1 | contig 36846 bp, 50 predicted proteins | sample CB_VirMetaG_4_FD_184539 | JGI IMG/M metagenome (GOLD analysis project Ga0208162, IMG submission 184539) | Freshwater to marine saline gradient viral communities from Chesapeake Bay - CB_1508_1M Viral MetaG (SPAdes) (version 4) | ecosystem: Environmental > Aquatic > Marine > Coastal | place: USA... | reverse complement strand
CGGGCGCAAAAATGGGCGCAAAAATGGGCGTGGCCCCCGCACCCCAGCCCGCCCAAAGGAGAAAGGAAAAGCAGACCGGGCACGGAGGCCACGCGAACTCACCCTACCACCAGTCGGAGACAACCCCGCTGGCGGCGGCGTAAAAAGTCCGGGGAAGTCTCCGACCCACCAGTCGGAGACAACCCGCACCTTTTACTCCTCCTCTCGGCACCGTGGACAGGTAGCGGCACAAGTAGGGGCGTAGGAATCGTGATCGACAATCCACCCGTCGGCACGCGCTCTCTGCTTGGCTTGGTCGGGATAGAAGTCAGCGTCGTCGTGCTGTCGATAGCAAACGTCGCAAGTGATGGCGAACTCCACATGCATAGCCATCACGCCACCTCCTCGATTGGCACGAGACCCAAGTCTCGGGCGCTGTAATCCAGCACCGCCAACTCAAACGTCCCGCACGCCTGCTCTATCGCCCATAGGACGGTATCCAGGGCCTCCGACGAACCGCCATAGTTCTCGTATGCCACCGTCAATTTCAGCTCTTGAAACTGCATCACGCCTCCTCAGTCTGCCCAACAACGGGCGGTGCCATCGGGCGTAACGCCGTAGGTAGCGAGCGCCGTTTTGCCGGTACCCGGGAACGGGTACTCAAAATCGGCAATCCACCGATAACCCGCCTCGTGACGGTCAGCCGGGTCGGTTGACCCGAAAAGGGGGTTGGGGCGCCAGCCGGTGAGCACGGCGCTACGGTGCTCCCTGCGTGCCGTCGCCTTCGCCGCATCTCGGACGGCGTTTTCGTATTCGGCGTCGCCCTGACGGGCGGCGTCGAACAGGTTGATTCTCATTGTATTTCTCCTTGGTTTAGTTGGGACTGAACAGTCCGGAACGCCTACCCCCTCGAAGGGGGTAGGACATCCGCACGGTTCAGCGCTCGCGCCGTTCCAGTTCGGCGGTAACTTCCGCTAGTGCGATGCCGTTTTCGGCTTGTTGCTTGACGGTCAGTAGGTGCGGCTTGAGTAGTTCACCGCGCACGGTGTCGCGGATTTCCTCTAGGTACTCAATCGGGAAGTCATGCATATGGTTTTTCATGGTGTTTCTCCTTGTTAGGTGGGACTGAACAGTCCGGGATGCCTACCCCCTCAGGGAGAGGAAGGGGTAGGTCACCCGCACGGTTCAGCAGGAAGTCCAGCAGACTGCCGGGTCCGTGACGTTGTTGTAGATAACGACGACGGCGAGGACCAGGGCGGCGGTGACGCTGGCGACGAACAAGGCGTCGCAGACTCGCCGCATCATGACGCCTCACAATCGTGCCCGTGATACCAGTCCTCGGCGTCCTCGGCGTCGAGCAGATCAAACGCTCTGCCGCATTCTTTACAGAGCGCATACCCCCAGTCTTCGAGGGCGGGAGCGGTAGCCGGGTTCTTCATGGTGTTTCTCCTTGTTGGTGTCCGCCTTGTTGCGGATCGTGGCGCCTCGGGAATCGAACCCGAGAGGAACCGTTGCGCCGTTGTCTCACTTCCCCATCGCTCGGGCCACGTCCTCTAGGACGCTGGCTCGGTCGGCCAGTAGGTCGAACGCTTCCCGCTTGGTCATGCCGATATGCATACTGCCAGCCGGGGGGCGACGCTCGGACGTGTCGGGGTCGATCGTGACGACCTTGAAGCTCTGCCCGTAAGTCTTGGACCCGTACTCTAGGCCGATGCTGGCGCCCTCGGGGACAAGCCCGAGACGGTGGCACGCCTTGACGTACCGCCCGAACGCTGCCTCGACGTTGCGCTTGGTAATGGTCATGGTGTCTTTCTCCTTGTGGTGTTGTCCGCCTTGTTGCGGATCGTGGCGCCCCGGGAATCGAACCCGAGAGGAACCGTTGCGCCGTGTCTCTTAGAAGTAGAGGGTGCGGAAGTCTAGGTCCGGATCGTTGCTGGTGATGAGCCGGTAGTTTCCTTCCTCCCCGTCCCTACTCTCGGACCAGTTGTCCAGCACCCAAAGGGCCTTAGCGTGGTCCGTGGTGACGTACTGGCTGTATCCGAGCCGCTTGTTGTAAATGTGGAAGTACATGGGGTGTCTTTCTCCTTGTTGGTGTCCGCCTTGTTGCGGATCGTGGCGCCCCGGGAATCGAACCCGAGAGGAACCGTTGCGCCGTTGTCTCTCCTACTGGCAAGCGGGGCAGAAGGCGTCGGCGTAGGTCACGCCGTCGTCCTCGCCTTCGATGATCCAGCCCATCCGACTAAGGTCCCGGGCGATGTCGTCGGGGTACCGTCCGGCAAGGCCGGGGGTGCCGCAGTCGGCGCACTCGCTGTCGTATCCGTTGCCGTCTCCGTAGTTGGCGATGGTCATGATGTCTTTCTCCTTGTTGGTGTCCGCCTTGTTGCGGATCGTGGCGCCCCGGGAATCGAACCCGGGTTGAACCGTTGCGCCGTGTCACTCTTTAGGCGGCGACCGCCTCGGCATCGCTGGCCCGGTCCGTGATGAACTCGGCAGCCTTGGAAGCCTTGCCCGCCACCTTCCAGAGAAGGGCGGGACCCTCGTCGCTCTTGAGAGCCTGCAGCCAGTTGGCGAGGTAGGCGGCGTGCGTCTCCAGCGGCTGATGCTCCAGCCCCAGGAAGTTGCAGATGATGACCGCGCCAAGCTCGGCTACCAGCTCCTCCAAGGCGTAGGACTCGCTCCCGAACTTGCCGGAGAGGTCCCGGGGCACCCGGTCGGCGTGGCCGGTCCAATGGGTGAACTCGTGAGCCACGGTCCCGGCGAACCCGCCGACGGTGGCGAACTGCTCCGCCTTAGGGGTGACGATGTAGTCGCCGCCCGGTGCGTAGTAGGCGCCGTCGCTGGCGACCTCTCGCCAATCAGCGCCGACCCGCTGGAAGTAGGCCCGGACCTCATCGGCCCCCGGGAGGGTCGCAGGGCGACCGGTGGGGAAGTCAGGGGCGGCGGTCACGTCGCCTTCGACTTGGGCAGCGTTAAAGACGGTGAAGGTCGTTGGGATCATCGTCTTTTTGCACTCGGTGCAGCACGCCTTGCTCTGGCTCTTGGCCTTGCCGGGGTGCTTGTAGACGACGTTCCAGCGGGCGAGCTTGGTACCGGTCTCTCCCTTGCGAATCTTGCAGCCGGCGGCGTTCCACTGCTTGAAAGTTGCCCACTGCCCGGTCGCGTAGCCCCGGGCGTTGCCGATCATGAAGAGGACAAAGACGTTCCCGCCGGTGTAGGGCTTGTTGGTCGTGACGTTGTGGGGGTAGCTGGCGAGGCCGTCGGCCTTCCAGGGCTTGGACCACTGGCCGGGGTTGTTCTCGATCTCTCGGATGAGGGTCTCGGCCAGCGTCTGCGCCAATTCGTCATGCTTGCTCATGGTGTTTTCTCCCTTGTGGTGTCTGCCCTTGTGGCAGATCGTGGCGCCCCGGGAATCGAACCCGGGTTGAACCGTTGCGCCGTCTCTCTTAGCCAATGAGCCGTTCGTTGTACCGCTCCAGAATGCGGGCGGCGGTGGCCGGTTCGATTCGGGCGGAGCCGGTAAGGGCGGTCCGTCCGATCAGCCACTCGCAAGCGAAGGCGTAGCCGTAGGCGTCGGCCTTGCAGGTGAACTGCTCCAACCGCTGGTCGGTGTTGTAGCCGATAGCGGGGCTGTAGGTGTAGCCGTAGTGCATGGTATTTCTCCCTAGGTTTCGGCGTGACTGCGCCTCATCAGTGGCCCGTCATCAGGGCCAGACAAGGGGAGAGGGTGCGACGTGCCTAGCCCGGTGAGGGCGGACAGGTTCCCGGCCTACTCGGCGGGGACTCTCCCGGCTGCTTGGGTGCCCTGCGCCTCTCTCAGCGCTCCGCTGCCCTACCGGGTGGACCATCGTGGCCCCGTTGCCACCCCTTAGAGGTGGCTGACCTTCGCAGGGTCTGGCTCCGGTCGCTATGTGCCGAAGTCTTCCGATCCGTCGGAGCCGCTCTAGGAGCCGCTGCCGGGGTGGCAAGCTCCACTTAAGCATGGCGCCATGCAGGGGTCAAGGGGGGAATCTTGGGAAATCCTCCGAGAACCCGGGTTTTCCCTTTGTTTGCAAGGCAAAAAAAAATCTGAGAAATCCTGAAACACCCCCCCGCCGACCCCCTTAGAGGGCGAGAGGCTTGGTCCGGGGCCGGTAGCTCAGGGCCGCCGCTGGCACCCCCCGCCGCCCCCCTTAGAGGGTCCAGCACCCCCGGCCCGTATCGGGGCCGCTGATAGGTACCGGAGAGGGGGGGTGGGGGTGCCCCGGGGGTCCGGTGGGACGCCCCGGGGGGTAATGGGAATGAGAACCATTCCCGCACCCGGTACGCGCAGCACGCACAAGTAATAAGGACCCGGGTCATGCCGGGGGACGGGCCACTGGGGGACGGAGGACTAGCGCAAATTATTTCGCCAAGTAATATGCAAGGACCATGATTACCCCGGCTCAGCTAAGAGTGTTCTGGAAGTGCGTCGATGAGGGTTCCTCAATCGCACATGCGTGCAGGACAGCAGGATTCTCCCGACCAACTGGCGACAAGATTCTCAAGGAGGAGCGTGGGCGTGAGCTAGTGAAGCCTAAGAACCCCGAGAAGCATTGGTCTCAGCGGTCGGGTCTCAACAAGGACCCTCGGACGCAGGGGCATCAAGAGGCGCACCTGCCCGAACCCGTGCAATACGACGGACTGTCGGAAGAAGCCGCTCACGCCCTGGACGACTTCCACTACTTCAGCGAGCGTTACTTCGGCAGGGTGGCTACGCCGTGGCGCAAGGAAGCAGCCGACATTGTTCTGAAGCTGTACGAGGATGAGGAGAAGCGGTTTGCGGTCGTGAACTGCCCGCCCGGTTCGGGCAAGACGGCCCTGTTTGCTCATGACATTCCGGCGTGGTTGACGATGCGGGACCGTCGAATCCGTGGCGTGTTGGGTTCGTGGGGTATGACGACTGCTGGTTCGTACACCCGTCGGCTTCGCACGTCGTTTGAGCGCACGGCGTTGGTGCCGGTGTCGGATGATTTGGTTGCGAAGGGTATGGAGGCGGACCCGTCTGGCGTGTTGGCTGTTGATTACGGTCGGATCAAGCCGTTGGGCCAGTCGGATTTCTGGACGGCGAATTCGTTTACGGTTGAGCAGTTGGATGGGCGTGCGCCTGCGGACAAGGAGCCGACGTGGACGGCGTTCGGTAACGGCGAGATCATCGGTTGGCGTGTTGACTTCTTGATCTTTGATGATCTTGTGACGGTGAGGAAGATGGATTCGGAGGCGGAGCAGCAGCGCACGAGGACGTGGTGGGATGCTGAGGTTGAGAAGCGTCTTGAGCCGGGTGGTTTGTTGATTCTTGAGGGTCAGCGGTTGGGGCCGAATGAGCATTACCGGTATTGCTTGGACAAGTTGGACATTGACGAGGACGACATTGTTGAGCTTGAGGGTGTTGATCCGGATATGGATGACACGCATCGCCGCAAGTATCACCACATTGTGTTTAGGGCGCATTATCCGGAGAAGTGTGAGGGGGGCACGTCGAAGGAGCCGCATCATCATCCGAAGACGGCGTTGCCGTATCCGGATGGGTGTTTGCTTGATCCTCGCCGGTTGACGTATCGGGATTTGTTGCGTGAGCAGGCGGAGAATCCGTTGCGGTTTGAGACGGTGTTTCAGCAGAACGACACGTCGCCTGACACGGTGTTGGTTCCGAAGCATTGGATTGATGGTGATGACGATCATCCGGGGTGTTGGGATCGTGACCGTGATGCTTGGGAGTTGCCTGAGTTGGATGGTGAGTTGATTACGGTTGTGGCGGTTGATCCGTCACCGACGAAGAATTGGGCGGTGCAGGCGTGGGCGTATCATCCGTCGTCTGAGTCGTATTTCTTGTTGGATTTGTTCCGTGGGGCGATGACGCAGCCGGAGTTTTTGTATGGCGAGGGCGATTCGTATTCGGGCGTGTTGGAGGAGATGCGTCTGGATTTTGAGGCGATTGGGTTGCCGCTGCGGAATGTGATTTTTGAGAAGAATGTGGCGCAGCGGTGGTTTTTGCAGCAGCCGTATGTCGATAGGTGGAAGCGGAAGCATCACATCCGTATCCACGATCATGAGACGCATCATAAGAATAAGGCGGACCCGAAGTATGGGGTGACGATGCTGCGTCCGTTGTTTGAGGAGGGCAATATTCGTTTGCCGGGTTTGCAGACTCCGTCGGGTGCGTCTCCGAGAGACTTTACTGGTAGGCGTAACGCCATTAAGCTAGTTAATGAGGTGACTCGGTATTCGTTGCAGCATGGCGCTTCGGGTACTGACGATCAGATCATGGCTTGCTGGATGATGGCAAACAAAGTCCGCGTACTGAAGGCCCCGGACCCTTCTAGGATGCCTAGGTTGAATTCGCATTTGGCGAGTTGGCTTGGCGGAAGGTCTAGGGTTGATGCCTAGTGATGGTGCGTTTGGGACTATTCCTGAGGGTGCGACGTTGTTGGGTGGCATTTCCATCTTTTCGTTTTTGGACAATGAGGCGGAGGAGATGTGGTGCTACATGGCGGATGGTATGACGCCGACGAAGGCGGTTGGTTTGTTGGAGCAGGTGAAGCTGGTGATTGCTCACGATGCTTGCAAGGAGTTGTTCGATGATTAGTGCTGATGAGGTCGTTGAGCTTTACAACTCTCGGGTGTATGACGAGGGTTCTACGAAGCAGGTGATGCGGGAGATCGCTGATTTGTATGACGGCGACATTATTGTGCCGTTGCCTGAGTTTCAGTCTGATGAGCGTCCTGCGATTGCGAACATTGCTCGCCAGGGGATTAATCAGACGGCGCAGCGGATTGCGTCGGTGTTTCCTGAGATTGAGGCGTTGCCTGCGGCGGCGTCGAAGCGTGAGTTGGATAAGGCTCGTTCTCGTCGTCGGGCGTTTTATGCGTTTCATGAGATGAATAAGTCGCAGCGGAAGCTGCGTCGTGCGGCCCGGTATTTGGTTGGGTATGCGTCGGCTCCGTTGCGGGTGCGTCCGAATATGAGTGGCGAGTTTCCGCAGTTTGATGTGCGGTCGCCGTTGGCGACGTATGCGTGTCCGACGGGTGATCCGGATGACATGTTGCCGCCTGATTGTATTTTTGCGAATCGGCAGACGTTGGGTTGGTTGCAGCGTTCGCATCCGGAGGCGGCTGCCCGTTTGGGTGTGAAGAAGGGTGATACGTCTGAGACGGCGATTGACGTTTTGGAGTATGTCGATTCGGATGTGATTTGGTTGATTGCTGCTCGCCGTCAGGGTGAGGGTAGTGACGATTTTGATTTCAACGATTCGTTGTCGTCGGGTGAGATTCATTTGGCTGCGGATTGGGCGCCTATTGCGATGGTGCCGAATCGTGCGGGTATGCCGTTGGTGGTGATGCCGGGTGAGATTTCGTTGTCGCAGCAGAAGTCGGGGTATCACCAGATTATTGGCATGTATCAGCGTGCGGCTGAGATGGATGCGTTGGCGTACATTGCGACTCGTCAGGGGATTCTTGGTGAGACGTGGGTGATTGCGAATCCGTCTGAGGAGCCGGAGTTGCGTCAGGCGCCGAATCCGTTTGATGGCATTCCGGGCATTGTGAAGGGTGGTTCGATTCAGTATCGGAATACGCCTCCGCAGTTTATGGAGCGGACTGCTGTTGGTGATTTGGAGCGGGCGCAGCGTTTGACGGCGGGGTTGCCGTCTGAGTTGGGTGGCGAGGCTGCAACGAATGTGCGGACTGGTCGGCGTGCGGATCAGTTGTTGGCTGCGGTGTTGGATTTCCCGGTGCAGGAAGCGCATCAGTTGTTTGAGGAGTCGCTTGAGCATGTGAACGAGGCGATGGCTCGTATTGATCATGCGTATTTCCCTGAGTCGGAGAAGGTGTATGCGGTCCGGTTTGGGGCTGAGCACGGGAATCTGTCGTACAAGCCGGGTGATTTGTGGGTGGATAACGGCGGCAAGGTGTCGTGCAAGTCGAAGGTTTCGTATTTTGCGGCTGGTTTGGATGCGGGTGACCGGATTGTTGCGTTGGGTCAGCGTCTTGGGATGGGGACGATTTCTCAGGAGACGGTGATGCGGCATGATCCGCTGGTTGATGATGTTGAGGGCGAGAAGTCTCGTTCTACGGCGGAGTCGATTGAGCGGGCGATTTTGACGCAGGTGCAGACGTTGGCTGCGTCGCCTGATTCGCCGTTCTCGGTTCGGGATTTCTCGTCGTTGATTAAGAAGGTTCGCACGGGGATGCGGATTGATTTGGCGTGGGATGAGGTTGAGTCGGAGATTGAGGAGCGTCGTCAGGCTGAGCAGGCGGCGCAGCAGCAGCAGGTTCCTGCGGGTGCTGCAATGATGGGGGGTCCGATGGGGGCTGGTCCTGAGGCTGAGGTTGCGGGGGCTATTGCGCCTCCGCCTGAGGATTTGCGTAATCTGTCGTCAATGTTGACTGCCGCTCGTTCGCCTGCTGCGTTCGTCGGCCCGCAGGGTTAGGAGCCTTTGTGCGTAATGCTGAGTTGAAGATTCCGGTTGTTGTTGTTGAGGAGTCCGATCTTGCGGGCGTCAGCGATGAGGCTCGGGTGAATGGCGAGATGGAGTCGGTGCGGCAGGGTATTGCTGCGAATTTTGATCGTTCGGTGACGGTGCAGGTCGGCATGGCTGCTGATCCTCGTAAGGGGTCGGTGCCGTGGGTGTCGATTGGTGGGGTGCGTTTGTTTGCCGGTGAGGCTGTTGCGTTTTTTCCGTCTGGGGCGATGAAGGTGGATGCGCCTGAGTTGCCGAAGCCGGTGAAGAAGGCTGCGAAGAAGGCTACGAGGAAGTCTGAGGAGGACTGATGCCAGGTAAGGGAAGTAAGCCGTACACCATGAAGGGCTACAAGGCAGCCGCTAAGACGAAGAAGAAGGCGAAGAAGCGTCGCTGATGGCTGGCTTGTACGACAACATTCGCAAGAAGCGGAATCGCATCAAGCGTGGTTCTAACGAGCGGATGCGGAAGCCTGGGTCGAAGGGTGCGCCTACAGATAAGGCGTTTAGGGATTCGGCTAAGACAGCGAAGAAGCGTCCTGTGAAGAAGGCTGCGAAGAAGAGGGCAGCGAAGAAGAGGAAGTGACATGGCGAAGAAACCTGATCCTCGTCTGAAGCGTGCTGGCGTTTCGGGCTACAACAAGCCGAAGCGCACTCCAAATCATCCGACGAAGAGCCATGTTGTTGTGGCGAAGTGTGCGGATGGTTCGATCAAGACGATTCGTTTTGGTCAGCAGGGCGTGAAGGGTGCTGGCAAGAACCCGAAGACGGCGAAGGAGAAGGCTCGTCGCAAGTCGTTTAAGGCTCGTCATGCGAAGAACATTGCGAAGGGCAAGTGTTCTGCTGCGTATTGGGCGAACAAGGTGAAGTGGTAATGGCTCCGCAATACAACCGTACTGATTTGATGGATTCTTCTCGGCTGCCGGGTGAGGCTGCGGCTGAGACGCAGGGTGAGGCGTCAAGGCGCGCTGGGGTGGTTTCTGAAACGCCTTCGCCTCGCCCTGCTCGTCCTCCGGTGGTTCGACGGTCGGAGCGTCCGGAGGAGCCGGTGCAGGCTGGGTTGCCGATTGGTCCGGGTCCGGGGCCTGCGGGTCCTGCTGCGATGATGTCTCCTGAGCAGCAGTCTTTGGTTCGTTTGCGGGCTGCTGCTGCTCGCCGTCAGTCCCCTACCCTTATCCGGTTGCTTCGCCGTATTGAGAGGCGGTAGTTCGTGACTTCTGCGTTTGATCCTGCTGTTGAGCGGGCGATTCTTGAGCGTGCTGCTGCTAACAGGCAGATCGCTCAGGTAGCTGAGTCTGAGTTCGATGACGTTGCTATTGACGCGCTTGAGTCTTTGGCGGTGGCGTTTCCGTGGCTTGACGCTTCGACGTTTGATGCTTTGGCGTCGTCGGGTATTGACTCGTCTGACACTGGTGCCCGCCGTGTGGCGGGGGCGGCGCTGGCTGAGGGTATGCAGCTTGGGACGTTTACTGGTCGCCCTATGACTAAGGGCGAGTCTCTTCGTGCTGCGCTTGGTGCCGACGGCTACCGAGAATACAAGGAGATGGAAGAGGCTGGGGTGCGGGACCCTCTTCGGGTTCTTAGGGCAAGAAGCCGTCGGGCGCAACGGTCTGCTTCGGGTTCCCCTACTTCGCAAGGGGGGGATACGGCGTCGGTGATGGGGCCGGTGTTGAACCGTGAGCCTCGTGTTGACCCGTTGACTGTAAATCTTGGCGGGATGGAGCCAATCAATGAACTTACGGACCCAGACAATACTGTTGGGCTTAGGTTAGATTCGCAGCTTAGTCAGGGGTTTGACATTTGGAAGCGGGGCGCTGGTTTTCTCCACGACAAGGCGGGCGACGCTTTGGGAGCGATTGGCTTGGGGGGCGGCGACCCAATTTTTGAGCAGGGCATTAAGCCGACTGTCCGTGGCGCAATGACTGTGCTTGATCTTGGCCCGCAATCCACTCAGGCGGTTGGCACCGTTGTCCACGATGCCTGGGTTAACGATGGCTGGTTGGCTGGCATGGAGGCAGCGGCAAATATTTATTTTGCGCGTTATGGTTTGGCTCCGGACCCAGATGTTGCTGCTGAGGTTATGTCGCTGACGGACGCTGGTGTCGTTTTGGAAGATGCCATAGGCGATATTCGTAAGGGCGAGTTGCCTAGGGTTGATCTTGGGCAAGGTTACTTTACTGACCCTGAGTCTGCGGTTGCGCAGCAGCGCCTTGCTAACTCGCTTGAGTTCCAACTTGTTGATGATCAGCCGTTTTCGATTGGGCGGTTTGCTTCAACGCAGGTGTTTGAGCCGGGCACTAAGCAGTACGGCATTACTGCCGGTTTAATTGATTTGGCAAACGAGATTGTTGGCCCGGGTGCTCTTGCTATGGATGGGGTCATCCTTCAGGGCATCAGGGGGCGGCGCACAATTGATGTCAGTAGGGCTGGCGATTACTTGAATTCGGAAGAAGGTCTCCAAGTTATTGAGGCTTTGACGGATTCGACGGACTTTACTTACGTCGATAAAGCGTTGGGCGGTTCCGCTGACCCTATGGCTGTGGCGCAGATTGTAGACGCTAACGATCTTGATGATGTAGCTAAGATTCTTAAGGAGCAGCTTGGTATCGAAGTTACTGAGTTGCCTCGCCTGCCTCGGTTCCAGCCGCAGATCGATTGGGCGCAGGATCATGTGCCTTCGCTTCGTCGGCAGGCCGCTTACGTTCCGGAGTCGTCTCTGTCGATTACTGACGCTCGGCAGCGTGTCGATACTGCGCGACGCATTTTGATTAACTCTAACGCTTCGGCTGCTGACGTTTCTGAGTTCACTTATCGGTTTGCTGCAACAAACAACCCGGCAATGCTGAAGCAAGTCGCAATTGACATGACTGAATCAATTGCGATGAGGGCTGCTGAGGCTGAGGGGGTTAGCGATCTTGCTAAGGCTTCTAACGCCGTGCAGTACATTGCTACTGTTTGGCATAGGGGCGTTCAGGATCAAACTGCTTACTGGGTTCGTGAGCTTACGGACCCGAACGGTACTGCCGGGTTTCAGCACATGGACTTTTGGCACGACATCAAAGATGGTGCCGCTAAGCCTTCGCCTCAGGTTTATGCTGAAACTCTTAGCAATAACATTCCGATGCCGACTGCCCGTGAGCTTCGGGAGATGTTTGGCAACCCGATTTTCCAGGGGTGGATGAAAGCGGGCGGCAGGTTTGTCCAGGGACCTGCTGACCTTGTTTTGGGCGCCGTTATGTCTGCTTGGAAGGCAACTCGCCTTCTTCGTGTTGCTTGGCCTGTCAAGGTGTTGACGGAGGGTCAGCTTCGTCTTGCTTTCTCGGGGTATTCGTCTTTGGGCAATCACCCGCTTGACTACATTCTTCACGCTATTGGCGAAAGTCGAAGAGGCGCCCGAGGTGCAACTGACATTACGGGCCAGTATTTGTCGGCTAGTGAGGCTATGCAGCGGGCGATGTTTTCGTCTCGTGACGTAAGTCGAATTGGCGAAGCGCAGAGGTATGCGTTCATTGAGGGTTTTGAGCCGATTTTTAAGGTAACTCCGGCTGGGGCGCCAACCGACACAAGGCTTTACGCTAGACATTGGGCGGATCAGGCGTATCGCCTATTGACTTCTCCTGAAGTTGCGATGTTTTTGCGGGCTGACAATTTTCAGGAGGCTTCGGAAACTTTCTGGAAAAACATGCCTGGGGTGCGGGCTACGCTTCAGCAAGGTCGCAATGCCAATGTTCGGGACATTGTTAACAGCCGAGCGGACGCCGACGCTTTCTTGCGGCAGAACGTGGAGCAGCGGATTCAGGACTTGACGGGCGGCAATGTTGAGTTGTTGGACGTGCTTCGGACGGGTTCGCTTGATGGTTATAGGATTGCAGACCGGGCTGGCAGCATAAATCGGCGTTTCCTTGATGCTGTTGAAAGCCGCATAGATGACCTTCCCGACATGGTGGTGGGCCGACGGGTTACGAGAAGCGCTCGTCACGACAACGCAGCGGACGGGGCTGTCAACTTCATGTTTGAGTGGCTGATGACGAAGCCATCAAACATCATGGATCGTTCGCCTCTTTTCCGTCAGCAGTATTGGCGTTCTTTGGAGCGTCTAGCGCGCAGCGTTGATCCCAACCAAGCGGGCGATCTGATTGACAATCTTGCTAAAGCCAACTTGAGCAAGTCTCAGACGGAAAGCATTACTAGAAATCTTAACGAGAGCAATTTTGATCGGCTTCCTACGGGCAATCAGCGGATTCTTACTGGTGAAGAAGCTGACGCTGTTGCTAAGGCTGAGGCGCTACATGCGGTGAAGATGAGGCTTTATGACCTTTCTGAGCGCAACCAGTTCTTTGATGTGACGCGCAATATTTTCCCGTTCGGGGATGCGTTCTTTGAGGTCGTTAGTCGTTGGATTGCGATTATGGCGGAGAACCCGAACCGGTTGAACAAGGCTGAGGCGCTTCTGGATTATGCGGGCGGCTACTTCCAAGAGAACCAGTGGGGCGATGAGGTTTTTGTTTATCCAGGGTCGGGTTCGCTGCTTTCGGGAGTTTCGGGCCTGAACATGGTGCTTGAGGGCCAAACCTCGTCGTTGTCAATGTTTAGCGAAATGCACCCTGGGTTTGGGCCAGTTCCGCAACTTCTTGCTTCGGCGTTTTTGCCTGACGAACCGGAGTTTGACCCTGTTAAGGATTTCATCTCAGCAGGTTACGGTTTGCCGCCTAACATTTTTGATGACCCCGTGGGAACTGCCGCAGATGTAATGATTCCGCCGTGGGTAAGTCGGTTGGTTGAGTTTTCTGCGGGCAGAGGTTTGACGCCGGAAGAACATCGAATCTTTGAGAATCATGTTATGGAGATCATGAATCACATGATTGCCCATGATCCTGAGTGGAGTCTTGAGACTCTTGATTCTGATGAGCGCAACAACGCTCTCGTTCAAGAAGCTCGTCGGCGCGCTCAGTACACTGCGTTTATTCGCATGGCCGTCAGCTTCTTGCTTCCCGGTGCTCCTAGTTACCAGTTCAACACTGACATTACTGGGGAAGAAATGAGGACATGGATGGTGCAGGAGGAGTACCGTCGGCTTCAGGAAGAGTTCGGCGTAGCGGAAGCTCCGGGTGAGTTTATTGATCGGTACGGCTTTGACGCTGCCGCTTTGATTAACCCGAAGTCTCGTGATTTGACTAACGGTGGCGGTACTCCGCTTCATCAGGAAGGCATTGATTGGGTTCGGGAGAACCGGTTTGCGGAGATTGAGTATCCGCAGGTTTACGGGTATTTTGCTCCGCCTCCTGCCGAGGAAGATGATCTTGTTTACAGCGTCTACGTCGGAACATTTGCTGACGATCCGGAACGTCAGGCTCTTAACCCCCGGATGTCTCTTGAGATTCTTCAGGACAACACTGCTCGGATTGTTTACGAAATGCGTAAGGAAGAAGTGCTTGAAAACTTTGACGGCGAACTTACCGTTGAGGCGCAGGAGTATTTGAGGGGCGTCAGGGATCAGCTTAAAGATCAGTTCCCTGGCTATTTGGGAGTTGTTGGTCGGGGCGAAAGCGTTTCTCCTGAGGATCAAATCGCGCAGCTTATTGAGGCTGTTGGCGATGAGCGCCTGAAGGACAATCCCATGATTGAGCCTTTGACTGCCTACCTTGAGGCTCGCCAGTTTGCTGTGGATAACGCTGTAGGTGCTGGCTTTGAGGTAGGCGGTGGCTACGACGTGCAGCTTCGTGCGTGGCTGTACGAAACAGGCACAATCATAGCGGAGCAAGTTCCTGAGTTTGCCGAAGTTTGGGAACGGGTTTTGTACCGAGAGTTCCGTTCTGCCCATGAACAAGATTTGGAAGGTGAAAACTAATGGGAGCACCAAGGTTCCAATTTGGCACCCCTGACGCCCCTACCCCTGAGGGGGAGGAAGAAGAGACTGATTTTCAGTTTGATCCTGGCAGGAGGGCAATCCTGCCTCCCGGGTTCGACACGACTTACGAAGAGCCGATTGTTCTTGACGCCGATGGTCAGCCAGTTTTGGACGACGCAGGCAATGTCATTCCAACGTCGTCGGGCGAGTTTGTAACTCTTAGCTTTAGGCAGATCACTAACAACCCGGTTGTGTCGCAGCTCACGGGCGAGTTGGGGCTTGAATACACTTACGGAGGCCCTGTTCGGCCTAGGTATTTTGAGAACGACCAAGCGTACATTTGGTTTGACGATCGCGCCCGTGTCCCTAACGCAATGTCGCCTGAGGCAGTAGCTCTTTACCAAGACAAGATGGTGCGTGCTGGCCTCCTTGATGAAGATGACTTCACTCGGGGCGTTTGGGATGCGGCATCGGTTGACGCCAACAGGGGGCTGTTGCGTATCGCTAATGTCAACGGTGCGAGCGCTGCTGCGATGCTTGCGTACCTTGTTGAAATGGGCGGTCCGGTTAAGGACGACGGCGGCAAGGTTGCTCCTACGATCCGTTTGACGAACCGTGATGACCTGAAGGCAACTTTTAAGCAGGTAGCAAAAACTAAAACAGGCGGCGTGTTTGTTGAGGACGATCAAATTGAGCGAATGGTGGACGCTTACCACAAGAGTGAGCGGGTGTACCAGAAGGCATTGGCCCGAGGGGGCGAGGTCGGAACAGCGCCGAGTGCTCAGACTTTTGCCGAAATGTCATTGGAAGAGCAAGACCCGGGCGGAGCTACCGCTAATAGGTTCCAAAAGATGACCTCGGTTTTGTCGCAATTGATGGGAGCTTGAGATGGCTGAAGTTGATTGGAATGAAGTAGAGAATGTCGATCAGTGGCGTGAGATTGTCCGAGAACGATTCCCAGGTTTTGCTTGGGCGTTAGAGCACCCCGAGTTGGGGCCGATTCTTGAGGAAGCTGCTGAGGGTGAGTTCACAGTTGAGACGTTTAACGCTCAGCTTCGGGCGACTGACTGGTTTACGTCTCGTACTGCTGCCGAGCGAGACTGGGACCTTCTAGCTTCTGATCCGGCAAATGATGAGGAAGTAGCTCGTCAGGTCGAAGAGGAAAAGGGACGCATTTCGGACCTTGTTTCACAGTTGGGTTCAGACTTTTCGGCAGATGATCTGGACGCATTGGCTACTGATTCTTTGCGTCGCAAGCTAAACGACGACGAAATTGTGGGTTTGATCCTGGCGGGCACGCAGGCGTTTAGCGCAGGTTCGATGCTTTCCGCTGAAGCAAACATCCGTAAGCAGGCTGCGGACAATCTGGTCACGATTGATGCGGAAACGCAGAGGTCGTTGGCAACCAAACTTGCTACTGGTGAGTTGACTCAGGGCGGCGTGGATTCTTATGTGACTTCTGTGGCAAAGAATCAGTACCCGCAGTTTGCTGCCTTGATTGACGAGGGTGTGAGCGTTTCGGAATACATGGCTCCGCAGAAGCAGTTGATTGCGAACATGCTGGGTAAGAACATGCAGGACGTGGACTTTACCGGCGAGTATCGGGACGTGTTGTCAATTGGTGATGGCGGACAGGTTCGGGCGATGTCGTTGTCCGAAACCGAACGGTACATTCGGTCAAGAGATGAGTTCTGGGAAAGTCGCCAAGGCGAAGATGAGGCTCTTGCGGTTGTCAACGGTTTGACGAAAGCGATGGGCGTGCGTCGATGAGGAAGGAAATCTGATGGCTGTAAATGTTGAGTCTTTAGACGATGCTGTTTCGGATGCGTTGTCGGCAACAATTGAGGAGTTGCTGGCAAATTATGGTCTTGAGGAGTTAACGGGCTGGGCAACTGGTCTTTTGTCTGCGGGCGCTTCGGCTGACCGGGTTGAGCTTGAGTTGGAGCAGCAGCCTGCGTTCCAGCGCCGGTTCCGTGCCGTGTTTTCCCGGCGGGAGCAGAATCTTCCTCCGGTATCGCCTGTTGAGATTTTGGCGTATGAGCGGCAGGTTGCCGAGTTGGAGTCGTTCTACGGGTTGCCTGAGGGGACGATTGATGCTCAGGAAGCGATGATTAACGATCAGGGCTACAACGAGTTGCAGGCTGCGGTGGCGCAGGAGGTTGCGTTCCGTCAAGCCGACCCTGAGACGCAGGCGATTGCTCGTGAGTTTTACGGCATGGGCGGCACGCAGGGCGAGTTGCTTGGTGCGTTGTTGAACGAGTCGGTTGGTTTGCCGGTGGTGCAGCAGCGTATTCAGGCGGCGCAGGTTGCGAGTCAGGCTCGGGTGCAAGGCTTTGGAGACTTGACCCGTCAGGAGGCTGAGCAGTTGGCGGGGCAGGGCGTCGATGTTGATGTGGCTCGCCAGACGTTTGGTTTGCTGTCCCGGTCGGAGCAGTTGACGCGTGACTTTACTCGTGCCGAGTTGTTGTCGTTGGCGGCGGGTGAGGCGCCTGCGACGCAGCGTTTGGAAGAGGCACGCCAGGAAGCGCAGGCTGCGTTTACTGGTGGCGGCGGGTTTGCCGGTGGCGTCGCCGGTCTGGGTGTGGCAGAGTAGCCCGATGCCTTTCATCGTGTTTGCCGTGGGTTTGATTGTGTCGGCTGCTTTGGTCGGGTTGGCGCTTTATGACTCCTGAACCCCGCACCCTTATGGACCTGTATCAAACTGGCGAGTTGGGCGAAATTGGCTCGCTAGAAATTGATTGGGGCGAGAACGCCGACGAGGTTATTGAGCCGTCGTGTGACTTGGAAAATCCCGAGTCGTGCGAGTCGTGCCAGTAATACTTGCCGCTAAGTGTTTTATTCGGCATACTTGTGGGTACCGGGCGAAGAGCCTGCGTAAATCAACAACCCATATCTGTCTTTCCCCGCAATCCCTCCTTGGGAAAGACACGAGGGTAGGAGGCGAAAGCACATGGCCGATATTGAGGAACTGAAAGCTCTCGTTGAGCTTGCGGAGGATAGCGACCACGAACTCATTACGAGATTGCGTGGGGCACTCAAATCCAAGATCGACGGAGTGGATTCTGCTCGGGTTTCCGAGTTGGAGTCCAAAGTTGCCCGGTATGAGCGCGAGGCTTTGTTTGACGAGGCTGGCATTGGGGATTCCCCTACAGCCAAGTTGCTCCGCAAGGCGCTTGCCGGTGAGGAAGACCTCACCATTGAGCGTATTCAAGCGGAGGCCAAGGAGTATGGGTTGATTTCGGAACCTACGAATCCCGTCACCGATGATGAGGTTCAGGGTTTGGCAGCGATCGAAAGCGTTGCCGGTGAAGCTCCCGCTATTCCGCCGGACATTGCTACTCGCATGGCGAACGCTTCTTCCCTCGCAGAACTTGAGGCTTTGGAAGCTGAAGCTGGACTCATGGTTGAGGGTGGCTTTGGAGCCAGTTACTAAATAGCGCCGTGTGGAACCGCCCGATACCTTCGGGCGGAAGGATCATCTTCCAGGGCTAGGAGGCCCTTCCGCTATGGCTTACACTCAAGTTTCCAGCCTGAACACGGCTGGTACCACCGCTTTCGACAAGCGCATGTATTTTGCGCTTCGTCCTCAGCTTCATCACGATCAGGTCGCCACCGTGCGTCCGGTCGCTACCCATCAGGGTGGTTCGGTCAATTTCACGCTTCGTAGTGACCTTGCCGCTGCTACCACCGAACTGACCGAGACCAGCGATGTGACTGCTGTCGCCATGAGCGATTCGCAGGTCACCGTGACTCTCCGTGAGTACGGCAACACGATCAACACCACGGCGAAGGCTCGGGGCACCGACTACACCGCCGTTGATGCTGACGCTGCGAACCTGATCGGCTTCAACGCCGGTATCTCGCTTGACACCCTTGCCCGTGACGTTCTTGTCGGCGGCACCAACGTCAAGTTTGAGGGTCAGGCTACCCAGGCTGCCATCACCGCTTCGGACACCTACAGCGCTGCTTCGATCCGTGAGGTTGTTGCTGGTCTGCGTGGCGACAACGTGATGCCGTTCGTTGGCACCACCTACATCGGCATGATCCACCCGGATCAGTCGGTTGACCTTCGTGCCGAAACCGGCGCTGCTGGCTGGGCTGAGCCGGTCAACAACACCGGCGGCGAGGACTACCGCCGCTGGCAGGGCATCGTCGGCGTGTTTGAGGGCGTTAGCTGGATCGAAACCCCGCGTGTGAACATCGTCGCTGACGGCGGCGCTTCCACCGTGGACGTTTACCAGTCCCTCATTCTCGGTCAGGAATGTCTGGCGAAGGCGTTCAGCTCGTCGGAGTCGGCGGCGGTCCCGCAGGTCCGTCGTGGTCCGGTGACCGATTCGCTGATGCGTTTCCACCCGATCGGCTGGTACTGGCTGGGCGGTTACGCCCGGTTCCGTGAGGCTGCGATCCGTCGCTACGAGACGGCCAGCTCCATCGGCGCCAACTGATAGAGGTTGAAGGGGCGGGGGTCTCCATCTTCCCCCGCCCCTTTCTCTCTTTAGATGGAGGTACAGATGGGTAAGTACTCTTCGGTCGGGTTCATCATGCCTGACTCCAAGAAGAAGGTTCGTCGCACTCGGGTTGAGCGTGAGGACCGTCCCGGTACTGCCGGGTATCAGACCGAACATTGGAGTGGCCGGGTTGATGCGGTCGCTACCCCCGACGCTGCTCGTGGCGTCGGTAACGCTCAGGAGTAGCTATGGCTGTCACCGCATCCGGTGTCTTTCTTCCGACCTTTCGTGACGTTCTTGATGCGTCCCAGCTTGCGGTGAACGTCGATAGTGACACGTTCGACATCCGTCTCGTTGATAACACGATCACGCCCGACTTTGACACTCATGACCTTTGGGCTGATTTGTCGTCTGGCGAGGTGTCCGGCACCGGCTACACGGCTGACGGCAACGCTTTGTCGGGTTTCAGCATGGCGATCAGTTCGGGTTCGTTGAACTTTGATGCGACTGATGCTGCTTGGACTTCTTCGACTATTACGGCCCGGGCTGCGGTGATTGTGGATGATACGCTCGCCGGTGACCCGCTGTTCTGCCTGTTGGATTTCGGGTCGGACATTTCGTCATCGAACGGAACCTTTACTGTGCAGTTCGCTGCGGGCGGGTTCTTGCAGATTGACCTGACCCCGTAGGAGTAAAGATGGAAGTGACCGCTGAGGAAGTGGTGCGAGTAATTCGGGAGCGGTTCCCGCTGCACTTTGAGATCGCCGTTCAGGCGGTGCAGATTGCGAAGTTGTCGCAGCCGCAGGAGGCTGCTGAGGAAGACTGATGGCTACGAACTACCCAGGATCGTTGGATACCGGCACGGAGCAGCCGTCGCCGTTGTCTACGACGGAGATGGACGATGCTGGGTTCGAGCATGATGTTGTCCATACGAATCATTCTGGCGCGATTATTGCGTTGGAGACGAAGGTTGGTACTGGGTCTTCGTCTGCTGTTGCTGATTCGGTGTTGGCTGGTACTGGTGCGGGTACGTCTGGTTGGTCGACTGCTCCGTCGCTTGCTGGGTTGACGGTTGATACGGACACGTTGCATGTGGATGCAACGAATGATCGTGTCGGTGTCGGCACTGCGTCGCCTAGCAAAGCGCTGCACGTTAACGGAGGCACCGTCAACGCTGTGGCGTTGTTTGAGTCCACGGACGCTACCGTCTTAATTAATTTGCAAGACAGCGACAGCACAGACGCTAATCAGGTGTTTGTTAAAGGTTCTGGCGATGATCTTCGTCTTGGGGCTGGCGGTTCTGATCTGATCCATCTTGATGGTGCGGATCAGCGTGTCGGTATCGGCACGACCGTTCCCGAGAAGCAGCTTCATGTAGTGGGCGACGCCTTATTGGAGGATGCATCGCCGTTGCTGGTTCTGCGTGACAGCAACAGCACTACCAACATCGCAGGCAACATCCAGTTCAAAGATCAGACGGACACGTTGATCGGTCAGATCTTTATGGGTAGCACGGACGATCTTCGGATTCAGTCGTCACAAGTTTTTTATGTGTACACTCAGGGCGCTTACCGAGTGCGTGTAGACAGCACAGGTTTGCGCCCGTATGCCGATAACACTTACGACTGCGGCACCGCAACCCTTCGCTGGGACGACGTATTCGCCACAAACGGCACCATCCAAACATCCGACCAGCGAGACAAGACAAGCATCACCGACCTTGACCTCGGCCTAGATTTCATCAACGACCTGCGACCCGTTTCGTTTGTGTGGAACGACCGTGGCGGCTACACCGGCACCCGTGAACACATGGGCTTCATCGCACAAGAAGTTGCTTCAACGCTGGGCGACCAGGCTTCTGACCGTGCGGTGTGGATCAACTCGCCAGCCGAGTCCGTCAAGATGGAAGACGGCACTTTCGAGGATATTCCTGATCGTCAGGGTATTCGTTACGAAGAGTTGATTGCTCCGTTGGTGAAGGCTGTGCAGCAGTTGTCGGCTCGGGTTGCTGCGCTAGAGGCGGCGTAGCCTCATGACCGCATACCGGTCAACAAACACCTACCGTCAAGACCTCCTCAGGTACGACGGCGGCGTCAACGTCATCGTCACGCCTGCCGCAGTTACCGGGTCTGCGACGCTCGGGGCGACGGTTTCGATCAGCGTCACGGTTGCGCCTGCTGCTATTGCGGGTTCGGCTGCGGTTGATGCGACTGCAAGCGGCGCAGCCAATGTTGCTCCCGCTGCTGTTGTCGGGTCGGCTGCTGTTGCGGCTACCGGCAGCGGAACGGCGACGGTTGCGCCTGCGGCTGTTGCCGGTTCGGGCGCTGTTGATGCGTCTGCTTCGGGCACGGCTGTTGCTGCGCCTGCTGCTGTTGGCGGTACGGCTACGATCCCGCTGCCGACGGTCATCGTTGACGGCGAGGCGTTCCCGTCGGCTATCAGCGGCGCAGCCACGATCCCGACGCCGACTGTCGTGGTCAATGGCGATACTGCTCCTGCTGCGATTGCAGGGTCGGCGTCGTTGGGGGCTACGGCTTCGGGGGATGCGAACGTGACGGTGAGCGTGTCGCCTACGACTTCGATTCCGGGCGCTGACGCTGTAATTACCGAGACGTACTTCCAGTATTTCAACCCTGCCGGTCCGACGAGTAAGCCGAACCGCACGTCGAAGAAGTGGGGCCAGTTGCATGTCGCTGTCCATCCGGGTTCTGGCACCGAGTTGACGGTCATCAAGAAGGACGGCGTTTACACGGCTTATGTGATCCCGACTGTTGATGACATTGTGACGGCAGATCAGGTGTTCCAGGGTGGTCGTGTCAATACGGTGACGGCGAACGACAAGGACGCTATTGAAGCTGCCGGTATTGGTGGCGAGTTCGTGTTGATTGGTTGATTCTGGACCAACGCTTTATTGGCGTTTAGAATACAGGCATCCCCAGGTGGGGAACCTTTAGCGACAGGTGAAAGAGCGCATGGATACTCCCGAAACTTTCGTCAAGTGCGACGGCTGCAAGACTGATACTTGCGGAACGTATTGGCCTGATGATGACCGGCATATGCCTGGAAAGTTCAGGGGGTGCTTCGCTCAGAAGTCTCGTTCGGTAGGGATTGAGTCGGCAGGCACTTGGGCGATTAACGCTGCCGACAAAGTGATGGACGCAGACAATAACGCTTACCGGCGACTCCGTAAGGATGGCGTGCAGCCCGAGACGGTAACTGGTGCAGCAAAACTTGAGGCGACGCTGAAATGACAACGGTTGGTGCTCTTATTAATCAGACCCGCAACGACTATCTGCGGACGGGTCAACCTGAAGTTCGTAACAAGCTGAACGGGGCGATCAGCGACAGCGCTGAGACGTTGACGTTTAGCCGCCCGTTGAACGCTTTGTCGATGGGTTCGCGCATTTCGATTGGCCTTGAGGACATGCATGTCTGGTCGGTTGACGGTGCAGCTTTGACTGCTGACGTTGACCGTGGCGAGTACGGCACGGTTGCTGCTGCTGCCGGTGACAAGGCGGTGGTGCTGGTTAACCCTCGTTATTCGGATTCGCAGATTCTTCGTGCGTTGAACAGCGCCGTGTCGATGCTGGCGAGCGAGGGGCTGTTTGCTGTTTCGACTGTTGAGGTGACGTACAACTCAACGGTCAACGGCTACGACCTTGCTTCGTCTACGAACGTGCTGGGTCTTGTTGACGTGTTGTGGGAGTCCACAACTGATGCCCGCAAGCAATGGTCTCGCCTGCCGAACGTGCGTCTGATCCGCAACACGAACACCGACGATTTCGCTTCGGGTACTGCGATTGCGGTTGATCGGGGCATCCCGAACGGCTGCACGATCCGGGCGACGTACAAGCACGAGTTGAGTGCAGGCTTGTCAAGTTTGGATGACGTGTTTGAGACGGTTACGGGACTTGAATCAGACGCTGCCGATCTGCTGTGCATTGCGGCTGCTTTGCATCTGACTGCCGGTAAGGAAATCACGTTGAACGAGGTGGACGCTGCTCGTCCTCGGCGTGGTTCTGAGACTCCTCCTGGCACGTTCTCGCAGGCTGATTCCAACCTGCGGACTCTGTATCGGGATCGTGTCCGTGCGGAGCGTCGCCGGTTGAACGATAAGCACGGCAGCTTCCGTGTGCGGGAGTACGCCATCTAATGCCGACTCTTCCGCTTACGCTCCCGTCGGTGATGTTCACCGGTACTGCCGGTGGTTTGAGCGCTGACGTACCGGGACGTTTCGACATCGCTATTGGCGGTCGTGGCTACTTCATTGACTGGGAGCAGCGTGAGGGCTACCAGTTCCGGACGGTGCCGCTGCTGCGTCAGCAGTCGGACACGGGCGACACGGTAGGCGCACAGTCAATCAACCCTGAGGGTTTGTGGCGGCGGTCCGTTGAAGAGTGGTTTATTGGTGCGGGCCAGACGGACTACGACCGCCCCTCGTCTGACAGCGCACGGTTCCGTTCGTCTAAGGGCGTTGACGTTTGGACTCGGGGCAGGCTGTCGCTGCTGCCAGACACGGCAGAGAGCTTGTCGTCGTCTAACACGAATCTGAAGGTGTTGGCTGCGGGCGGGCGGTTGTATGTGGCTGACGGGCAGACGGCACGGTTTACGACCGATCCGTATGCTGCATCTCCGTCGTACACGGCGGTGACAGGCACGGCAGCAGCAGACATTACGGCTCTGGCTTCGACCGGCTACCACGTCATGATCGCTCAGGGGGCAAGCGGCATCTACTTGACGGACACGGGCAGTACGTCGGCGTCGTCGTGGATCACCGGCGACATTACCGATGTTGCGTATGTCAAGAACCGGGTGATGGCAAGTCACGGCGTCGACCTGTACGAGATGACGCAAAACAACCTGTTCTCGGGCACGCACGCCAAACCGTCTCCTTTGTATTCGCATGAGGACACGAGTTGGACGTGGGTCGGGTTCGCTGAGGGCACAAACCACATTTACGCTGCTGGTTACTCGGGCGACAAGAGCGAAATCTTCCGGATGACGCTTCAGGCGGACGGCACGGCGCTGACCGCACCGAGTGTCGCTGGCCGGTTGCCTGACGGCGAGATCGTGTCGGGCGTGTACGGCTACCTCGGGTTCCTGCTGATCGGGTCCAACAAGGGTTTCCGACTGGCGGTGCAGGACACGAACGGCAACTTGACGCTAGGCGCCCTGGTGGAGACCGGTTCGACGGTGCGGGCGTTTGAGGGTCAGGGACAGTACGTCTGGTTCACTTGGGAAGCCTACGACTCTACGTCGTCAGGGCTTGGACGTATGGACTTGGCGAACCTGTCGGACCGCAACGCCCTCGTCCCCGCATACGCCTCTGACCTGATGGCGACCTCGCAGGCCAATGTTGATTCGGTGGCGACGTTTGACGACAAGCGTGTGTTTACCGTTTCGGGCGATGGCTTCTACGCCCAAGACACCGACCTTGTGGCAGAAGGTTCGCTGGATTCGGGTCTTATCAACTACGGGCTGGCGGAACGCAAGACGGCGGTCAATTTCAAGCTGAACGGTGACTTTGCTGACGGCGGCACCATCACGGTGATGCTTGCCGCCAACGAGGGGACGTTTGATTCGTTGGGTGCGGCTACGTCGGCAAACGACACGTCGTTCTCTGCGGACGAAACGACCGGCACCCGGCATGAGGTTCGGGTCAAGCTCGCCCGGTCCGGCACGGACAACACGAAAGGTCCGAAGCTGCTGTCGTGGACGCTTCAGGCTTACCCGAGGTCGCAGGGTTCGCAGATCGTTGTGATTCCGATTCTGCTGCGGTCTGTCATAGACGTGCCCTATCGTGAGCCTGAGCGGGTTGATATTGTCGAAGAGCGAGATGCGTTGGATTCTTTGTGGCGGCAGCGCACGTTGACGACGTTCCAAGAAGGGTCTCGGTCTCACGTCGGGATCATTGAGGATTTGATTTGGACGGCTGAGTCGCCGTCTGACCTGCAAGACGACTTTGGTCAAGCACAAGGAACCGTGACGGTACGGTTCAAGATTATTGAAGGGGCCTACTGATGGCTGCGATTGACATTGACGGCGGCGTTCCGTCCACCACTCTGAACGGTGCCATCACGTCGGGTGCCACCAGCATTACCGTGGCGGACGGTTCGTCCTACCCGGACGGCACCAACGGCAACTTTTACATTGTCATTGACTTGGGTGCTGCCGCTGAGGAAACGATTGAGTGTTCGGCGCGGTCTAGCAACACGTTTACTGTTGCGACTCGTGGCGCTGACGGCACGTCTGCGGCGTCGCACGACAACGGTGCGACGGTGCAGCATGTTGTTCCTGCGTTGACGTTGCAGGAGGCGAACACGCACGCCAACCAGACGACCGGCACTCCGCACGGGTCGGCGTATGTCACCCCGTCGGGGAACGTGGCGACTGCGACTGCGTTGGAAACGGGTCGCACGATTGTTCTGAGCGGCGACGTTTCGGGCACGTCCGGTTCGTTTGACGGCACGGCGAACGCCACGATCACGACGACGATTGCGGACGATTCGCACAATCACACCGACGCAACGATTACCGGCACGTTGTCGAACGACACGACTGGTAACGCTGCGACTGCGACTGCGTTGGCGACTGCACGTCTGATCGGCGGCGTGTCGTTTGACGGCACGGCAAACATCACCCTGCCGGGTGTGAACGCTACGGGCAATCAGGACACGACTGGGAACGCTACGACTGCGACCGCTCTTGAGACGGCGCGCACGATTGGCGGCGTGTCGTTTGACGGTACGACGAACATCAACCTTCCGGGCGTGAACACGGCGGGCAATCAGGACACGTCGGGTACGGCTGCTGTCGCTACGACTGCGACGTTGACGGACGCCGGTACGGACACGACTTGTTTCCCGGTGCTTGCAGGTGCAGCTACCGGCAACGAGGGGCTTGAGACTGATGCGTCGGCGTTGACCTACAACGCCAGCACCGGCACCCTGTCGGCCACGAACCTTGCGGGCACGTTGACGACCGCTGCTCAGACAAACATCACGTCGGTCGGCACGCTCGGGTCGCTGACTGTCACCAACTCGGTTGTTGCAGCCGATTTCAGGGCTACGGGCGGCACCGCAGCCGACCCCAGCTTCATGATCGAAGACACCGACACGGGCTTCTTCAGTTCAGGCGGCGGCACGTTTGCAGCAACCTGCAACTCCACTTCCGTCACCACTTGGACCAACACCCGTTTCAGGCCATCAAGCGACAACGCTATCCAGCTTGGCGAGAGCGGTTTGCGCTGGACTGCTGTTTACGCCGTCAACGGCACCATTCAGACCTCGGACATGACGCTCAAGGAACGCAAGGGCGACGCTCTCGGCCTTGACTTCGTAAACGATCTGAAGCCGTTCCAGGGTCGCTGGAAGGATGAGGACGACGCTGCTTGCCGCCAGTTCCTCAGCGCCCAAGACGTTCACCGTTCGCTTAAGGCTGCCGGTATTGACCCCGAAGGTTCGGGCATGTGGCACGACGGCGAGCACGAGGGTCTGAACTACTCCGAGATGGTGCCGGTGCTTGTGAAAGCTGTGCAGGAACTGACTGCCCGCCTGGAAGCCGTCGAAGGTTCTTAGAAAGGCCAAATGCGGGGCTGGGGGGCCAAACTACGCAAGTTCGCCAAGGTACTTCTGGCGAGCGTTTTCGTGCTGGCTTGGTTCGCCCCCCACGCTGTCGCCCTGTCGTCAGTTTCGCTAGACAGCGACCAGACCTACTACGATCACTCCTTCACTTTGGAGGAGGAGATGCTTCTTCACGTCACGTTCGATACCAACGTGGCGTGCCCATTAGATCATGCCACGACCGTTGATCCGTGGCTGCGCCTCTTTGACAGCACCGGCGCAGTCATCGTTGATGACGACGACGGCAACCATAACGATCAGGACAACTGCTATGGATCAAAAATCCATATGGTCCTGCAACCGGGAGATTATGTCCTTCGATTCCGCACATACCAAGAGCAGGCGGGACTTGCCGTCCCTGAAGGGTCAGGCACCGTCTCATGGTCCGACGACGGATACGCCCCTGCTCCGACGACAACGACCACTTCTACAACCACATCGTCTACTACGACGACGACTACAACGACGACTACGACTACTACCTCAACAACGACGACGACGACTACGGTCCCGGTAACGACCACGACGACGGTCCCGGTGACCACAACTACGGAGCCTCCGCCATCTACCACTTCAACGACTACGACGACGACTACGACGGTCCCGCCTACCACTACAACGACCACGACGCTGCCGCCCACGACGACAACGACAACAACGACCGCTCCCCCGGCCACGACGCTGCCGCCCACGACGACGACTACCACGTTGCCGCCGACCACAACGACAACGACGACGGTTCCGCCTACGACGACCACATCGCCGCCTACCACGACAACCTCGCTGCCCCCCACGACAACGATCCCCCCGACAACGACGACGACTCTCCTGCCGCCGCCTGACGACATCACGCCAGAAATCATTGAGGACATTGACTACGGCAAGCTTTCGGACGACCAGATTGGGCAGGTCGCAAAAGCGATTCAAGAAGCCGACGACGAAATCAAAGAAGCGTTTGAGGCTGAAGTAGACATTTTTGCTGGCGCAACCGAGACGTATGTCCCATCCGGGTCAAACGTGACTGTCTCGCAGCGCCGAACTGTGATTGCTGTAACGGCTGTCGTTACGACAGCTATGCCTGTGCCGCTCGCTGCCCGTCCGGGTCCGTCGGCACCAACCCCCGGGAGCGCAGGTGGCGCTCCCCCGTCACAAGGTGGACCGAATAGAAAGAGCAAAAAATGATCCGTCGATTGCTACGAGAAATCGCAGGGTTGTCGTGGACTGTCGGCGGAACCGGCCTAGTCCTCATCACCATGTCTGGCGGCACTCTCCGCCAAGGCATTTGGATAAGTGCAGCAGCATTATTTATGCACACGGTGGGCGTCATCATGGACTTGACCGAGAAACACGACGTAGAATAAGGACCATGTTTTCCACCGCTAACTTTAAGGATTCAGCCGAGCGCGCTATTGCGGCTGTTTGCCAGACGTTCCTTGCCCTTGTCGGTACCGACGGGGCAGGGATGCTTGACGTGGCAATCGGGGACGCTGTTAAGGCATCTCTGGTCGCCGGTCTGCTCTCCATTGTCAAGAGCTACGCCGCCATCAAGGGGCCAATCGGGGGCGCGAACCCGTCGATGGTCAACACCGAGCGTGGCACCGAGGCTGACCTGAACGACTGATGTCTTTGGACGCCAACCTTCGTGGGGTTCACCCCATTCTGGAGTTCCGCATCAGGGGGCTGTTGTCGGAGCCTGCCCTAAGACGGTACGGGACGTACCCTGCCGTGCGTCTTTACTCCAAGCAGAAGGCGCTGTACGACCGGTACAAGGCTGGTCGTGGCAACCTGGCAGCGAACCCTGACCGTGTTCTGCGTACCGGCAAGAGCTTCCCGTATCCGTGGAAACCCCGAGGGTCGTGGCACATGGAGCAGGCAGACGGCTACGGGCACGCTGTTGACCTGAAACGTCCTCTAGGCGTGAGTCGCGCCCAAGCTGACAAGGCAGTCAAGCCGTACCTCGCCAAGTGGGGCCTGAAGCAGACGGTCAGCAGCGAATGGTGGCACCTTCAGGCTCTTACAAGTTCGGGCTGGATCGACGGCCCCCTACCAGAAAGCTCCGGCATGTTTCTAACCTACGACAGCAGCAAAGACGAATACAGGGTCGGCGTCCCCGGCGAAGGCACCGCCGTCATTGACTCGCCTAATCATTGGCGAGAAGTGATCGCTAAGGGCCGAATGACCGGCTGTTATGAGTCGCCTCACATGCAGGCTCTACTCAACAAGATTCGCAAAGAAGCGAAGAAGAAGTAGACGATGACATGGACGGGCTAGACGAACGGATGGCTGTTGTGGAGACCGAGCTACAAGGTCTTTACGACGACGTTGAGCGGATCGACCGCACCGTAGAGCGAGCGCTAGAGCAGATGAGCGCACATCTGCGATGGCAGATCGGGCTTCTCGCCACGATCCTCCTGACGCTCTGCGGGATTCTGGTCTCGCTGGCCTGACCAATGCAGAAACGCTGCGTCGCTTGCAAGCGTCGCAGACGACCCTCTGCTTACACCCTTTCTCCCACGTTCGGCAGGCGCGTCCATAACCGATGCGACGACTGCCAGCGGGAATACATGAGGGACCACAACCTGAAGATGCGGTATGGCATCAGCCTCGTCCAGTACGAGGAGCTATGCGATGCCCAGCAGGGGCGGTGCCTTGTCTGCAAGGACGAAGCTGAACGGCTGGTTGTCGATCATTGCCACACGTCGGGCAAAATCCGTGGGCTGGTTTGTAGCCCCTGCAACCTCGCCCTTGGGCAAGCCAAAGATGACCCGGCACGGCTGATTGCCCTCGCTAAGTACCTTTGGCGGCGAGGGTACTAGCGGCACACCCAATGCTGCCATCCGCCCTCTGCTGCTGTCAGGGCAAGCCACGCCGAGGTGTAGATGTTCGCTTCAGGGTCGAACACGTCCGCACCGGGGTAACCGGCACGGGTAGACCGGTCGTCCCAGAAGCGGGTCAAGTGCTGCATCAGCCCTGACGCTGAAGAGTTCGGGTTCTTCGCATCGGGATCGCCACCGCTCTCGCATTGCATGATCCGCAGGAAACGATGCACGTCGTCATCGCCGCCGCCGTTCAACGCAATCGCATCAGCGACCATCGGACGCCAGCGTTCCACCGTGTCTCTAAAGACGGTGAGCGGTGGCGCAGTCGTCGTCGTGGTCGTTGTCGTCGTGGTGGTGGTCGTGGTTGTTGTGGTCGTGGTGGTTGGCACCAGCAAATCCACCCGCACCGGTTCAGGCGACCGAACAGGCGCCGCAGGCAACGGGTCGTCGGGGGCGCACGACAACGCCAAAAGAAGCAGGGGAGCTAGTCGTTTCACGAGAAGCGCGCCGCCTGTACGTCGTCCAAACCGTCAACGTCTCGTCGCAGGTAGGTTTGGGTGGTGGCGAGGTTCTTGTGGCCGAGCATCGCCTGAACGATACGCACGTTGTCGGTCGATGCGGCAATCTCCTCCGCTGCCGTGTGGCGCAGGGCGTGAGCGGACACGCCGTCAAAGGCGCCTTGCTTGACACCGGCCCGCTGCATCCACGAGGTCACGATCTCTCCGATGCGGGACACGTTCAACGGCTCGTCGCTGCTCTGCTTGCGAAGCAGGGGACCCCGTTCGCCGTGCTTACGGAGCCGCATGTAGCGGCGGGCGAACTTGGCGGTGTTGGGCGACATCGGGACGCGCCGTGAACGCTTCCCTTGGTAGCCCTTGCCCCGGACGTACAGCGAGTTGTTGTCGAAGTCAATGTCTTCCACTTGGATGGCGGCGACTTCAGCGACTCGCAGCGCCTCGCCGTGTAGCAGCGAGAACAGCAGTTGGCCTCTGACTCCGCTCATCCGTTGCGCCTCGTGGCGGACAGCTTCTACCTCGCTGGCGGTGAGTGATCGGTTCTCCCCGACGACGACTTTGGGGCGTTTGATTTTGACGCAGGGGTTCCGGTCGATCACGCCGTCGTCGCACGACCATTGCATGAAGGTGTTGAGCGCCGAGTAGCAGGCGGCGAGGGTGGAGGGGCGCACGTCCATCGACGTGAGCCAGTCCCTTACATCCTTTTCGGTTATGTCGGCAAGGGGTTTGTCGGTGTGGGCGGCGAACTTCATCAACCGCCGTCGAGCGGTGATGGCGGTCCGGTCGTTGTAGTCGCCCATCGCACTCCGGTAGGTGATGTATTCGTCCATGAGTTTGGCGAGCGAGGGGTTGGTTGCCCACGCTCGCTTCTCGGCGGAGTCGGTGGTGCGTCGCAGGTTCTCTGGTCGCAGCATCAGAACCTCGCCAGGTCTCGGTGCCAGTCGGGGTCGCATTCGACGCAGCGGCATTTGTGGGGGTGGAGTTCGCCGTCTACGTCGGTGGTCCAGACGTTAGCGGTGAGCTTGTCTGCGAGGCCCCGCTTGTAGAGGTGTGACAGCGCCGACCGGATGGTGCGCTCGGGGAGCGCAAGTCTGATCGACAGGGTGTGGACGCTGGCAGATTTGCCAAGCACTTCGTCTAGCTCGGTGTAGACGGTCTCGTATGTGGCGTTCCGAAATTCGGGCACGGTTCTCCTTGTGTTGTGAGGCTTCTGCGACGGTAGCATACCGTCATGCCGGGATCAAGCAGCAATGATGCTTGACGCCTCGCAAACGGTGTGGCAAGGTGCCATGCAGAGATGGAGGAGAAGATGGAACTCATCAGCGGCACCGCCGCCGCAGAACAAGCAGGCGTCCACCAAGCAACATGGGGACGATGGGTAGCAGCAGGCAAGGCCCCTGCGCCCGTGTTCGCCCGAGACAACATGAAGTTGTACTCGCAGGCCGACGTGACCCAGTTCCTCAGCGAAGGGACACCCGATGAAGAAGAGTGACGTTCACTTCCCGCCGAGCGACTGGTTCAAGTCGAACCGCAAGACCCGTCGCCTCCAACTGCAAGCCTCCCTTATCAGATTCCTACTCGGAAGGAAGCCATCATGAAGCAGCCAATCGGGGCGGGCGAATGGAACGGCAGGAAGGCGCCGAACGACGAAGTGTTCGTGTCGGCCTCTACTGTCGCCTCCAAAGTGCTCGCCAACCCGGTCCTAGAAAACTGGACGGTCGAAGCCACCGCCAAATGGGTCATTGAAAACATGGGCAGCCTCGCTCACATGGCGACCACCGACCCAGACGCAGCGTTCCAGCGAGTGAAGAACGCACGGTTTGAGGCGTCCGCCGAGAAGGGTCCGCTCCGGGCCACCGACCGGGGCACCAAGCTCCACGAAGTCATCGAACATTGGCTCGTTGGGGAGAACCGCCCGACCCTGACCGCCGCCGAGGACGAACAACTCGGTCCGTACATCAACGAGATTTCCACATGGTTTGTGGAAAACAAACCGGAGCCGGTCGCCATTGAACAGGCCGTGTTCAACGACTACGCCAAGGTCGGCGGACGGTTCGACATGGCACTCAAGTTCCGGGCAGGCCCCCTCGCCAGCGAACGCATCTGGCTGTGCGACACCAAGACGAAGAACTCGTCGGTCACCTCCCGAGGGTTCGACCAGAAGCCCTACGGGGACGCCGTAGCCCCGCAGCTAGCGGCGTACCGATGGGCCGAATGGTGCGCCACCTTCCCGCCGAGGGTGCAGACCCGAGGCGCCCGCAACTACCTGCTGAACGCCACCGAACGGCAACACCTCGCACCCCTGTCCGACACACTCGGAGACCCCAACGAGATCGGCACCCTCGTGCTCATGGTCACCCCTGACTGGGCACGCATGTTCCCTGTCGAAACCGGCAGGGACGTTCTGGAATGGGTCAAGGCCATCGCAGCCGCAGGCAACGGCAAAGAGAAGGCCCGCAAGTACGTTGACGAACCGGTCTGGACAAGCTGATGAACGGCGGGGGATACGTCTACAACAGCAGCCCGGTCAGGGAACGGCTCAAGGCGCACGAACACACACCCGAGTTCCTTAACGCCTTCAGCGTCTACGTCGGCGGGTCACTACACCCCGACCACGGCGGCGACTGGCAGCGCATGGAACGGGCAAACAAGTGGCTTGTCGAACGGGAACCCCAAGCTCCCAAAGCCGACGTGCGTCGCCTAGAGCAGCGCATCAAAGAGATGCCCTTTGAGCAGCGCAAGCTGGTTGAAGGGTTCGCAGCCGCCGCAGGCGTCGCACACACTTGGAACTTCCCGTCGCTCACCACCGGCGAACTGCTGTTCTACCGGCAGCTAGCCGACTGGATCGCAATGTCAGAAGCCGACGACATCGTTGAGTGCATCACGATTGCGTTCCCCGGCGCTAAAGAAATCTCCCCAGCAGGCGACCCCCCTCAGCCTGAAGGAGAACCTGAAACCTCCGCACCCCCCGGGCGGAAGGTGGTCCGTGTCGTTGAGGAAGACCTGCTGATCCCCCCGGGTTACCTTGACGACACGGACCTCTCAGGTACGGTGGCCGAAATCAAAGCCAGGATCAACGCTCACCTTCACGCTCACCTCATCGCAGAGATCGACGGGAAGAACCGCAAGAGCGTCACCGACTGGCTGATGGGCAAGCTAAAAGGGTTCAAGGTGCCCGATGAAATGAGGCCAAATGAGTGACAAGAAGCGAGGGCGACCGGTCGAATGGTCCAGCAAACAGTACGCAATTAAGCAAGATGAGGACTGCTGGACCCGAGAGCAAATCCTCAAAATGAGGGCGGAGCAAGATGCGGCAAAAGGTAAATAGTGTCGGCGGAATCGACCCGTCGTTCACCGGCACCGGCATCGCAAGGCCAGACGGAATCACCCACTCCATCCGGTTCCCGACCAAACCCGCACGGTTCGACCCGCAGCAATGGAAGCGGTACCGGGCCAAAGTCATCACCGCCGAAATCTACAGCCGCCTCTGGTCGTGCGATCTCATCGTCGTGGAAGGTTTCAGCTACGGATCACGGCAAGGTCGTGAGGACTTGGGTTACCTCGGACACCTCATCCGAGACACCCTGGACGACATGAAAACCCCCTGGATCGAAGTCGCACCCACCGCCCTAAAGAAGTTCGCTACCGGCAGCGGCGCAGCCAAGAAGGACGCCATGAAAGCCGCAGCGATACAACACCTCGGGCTTGACCACGACGCCACCGACGACGAAGCCGACGCACTCTGGCTACGAGAAGTCGGGCTACAACTACTCGGGCAGCCAACGCTGCCACACAACCCGCTACCCAAAGTGGAACTACCAAAGGAGCTATTGCAATGACATACGTCACCAGTAAGGTGGGCAACCCATGATCGTCGACTTCATCTCGGTACAGGCAAGGCGCCACCTTGAAACCCTGAACATCGAAGTCCCCGATGAGTTCACCATCGAAGAGATCATCGCCGTCGTAATCGACTCGCCCTACGTCATCTCCCATGAGGAGCACGACAAGAGGGTGGATGCGATCCTTGCCGACGATTCGTCCTACGACGACGGGTACCTAGACGGGTACAACGCAGCCCTCACAGACGTGAGAGAGCTTAAGAACTCCGCAAATGCGGATCATCAGCCAGGACCCTCCTGCGCCTGAACCCCAGCAAGAGAAAGAGAAAGAGAAGCAATGTCCATCTTTGACGACCTTCAGCCAATGGGCGGCGGGAACTACAAGAAGTTCACCGTCGCTGGCGACTCCATCGAAGGCCAGATCGTTGACCTCGCCGTCGGAAAGAACTTCGACGGTGACAAAGACGTTCCGGTCATCACCATCCGAGAAGCCAACGGTGCCGAACAGCGCGTGTCGTGCGAAAACGCCATGCTCTACAACCTTGCGTTGCAGAACAAGGACTCGCTCGTCATCGGCGGCACCGTCCGCATCGTCCACACCGGAGTCTCGCCCACCCGAGCGAAGCTCTACGAAATGACCGTCGGGGCAGCGCCCGCCGCACCACAAGCAGCGCCCGTAGCGCCGCAGGCAACGACACCTGCGCCGCAGGCAGCCCCGACCGCCGTCCCCACCGCGCCTCCGATCGCATAGGCAGGTAGGGGACCCGACAAAGGCCCCCGTCGCTACCCACGGGCGACGGGGGCCTTTCCATCTCTAAAGGAGGGATCATGACTTCACGAAACAACCGTGAGACAGTGCTGAACAAGGCGCTGGATGCGGTGACGCAAGATCGCAACAACGATTACGGGGACCCAGAGGACAACTTCGCTGACATCGCGCGACTCTGGAACGCTTACAAGCCGGGGTGCGAATTCGACCGGCTTGACGTAGCGATGATGATGGTGATGGTGAAGGTGGCTAGGGCGTACACGTCGCCCACACTTAGCGACCACTGGATCGACCTCGCCGGGTACGCAGCGTGCGCCTACGGGTGCAGCCTCGCAGATGAGGAGGACGCCGAGTGAAGGACCGTCTGTTTCCTCTGAAGCCGGGAACGAAAGAGCCAGCGATCAGCGACTGGCAAACAAAAGCAGGGAAGGTAGAGACCAACGGCAACGTCGGGATCGCTACCGGCAAGGGCCTCGTCGTCATCGACATCGACGACTATGAAGCGTGGCAAGAAGTTCGTCCCGAACTCGGAGACGTAGACTTCACGAGTTACCCGCAAGTAACAACGCCTCGGGGTGGGCGCCATATCTACATGCGGGTAGACGGATCGTTCACCAACGCCAACTCATTCCCTAAAGGGATCGACGTGCGAGGCGACGGCGGGTTCGTCGTAGCCCCACCAACCCCCGGATACGCCGGAACGATCCCGACGCTGGACTCCATCCCGCTCGCACCCGCCACCGTCCTCAACTTCCTACGTCCCCACACAAAAGCCGCACCCTCAACACCCCGGGAAGAACTCCAACAATCACCGGCAGCATGGGACCGGTTCAACGGGCACGCCACAAACGCCGACACCGCCGCCTACCTAGAACAGCTCGGATGGACCATCGGCCACACCAACCGAGACGGGGTAATCCACGTTATTCGCCCCGGCAAAACCGAAGGCACAAGCGGCACCGTCGGCGCAGTCGCCACCGGCGTGTTCTACTGCCACACCTCCAGCGACCCCGTATTCAGCGAGGAGACGCCGTATGACGCACTCCACGTCTACGCACACCTCCACCACGACGGAGACCTCGCAGCCGCAGACAGAGCCGCAGAAGCCCGCTACGGCGGATACCGCACCCACCTCACCGAACAAGAACGCGCCGCCCAATCCGTCGAACTGGCAGAATGGGTGCGAGAACAACAAGCGGCAGTCGCAGACAACGACGCCGAAGAATCAAAGACGGGATGGGAAGCGATCGCACTTGACCTAGACGCCATCTCCCGACTGCCCGACCTTGAATGGGCAGTGAAGGATGCGATCCCTGAAGGTGTGTTCTCGTCCATCTACGGGCCGACCGGCATCGGCAAGACGTTCGTGTGCATCGACCTGACCCTGACGCTGGCGTCCGGGGCCGACTGGTACGGCCAGCAGTCGAAGCGGCAGAACGTCCTCTATCTCGTCGGGGAAGGCATCCGGGGCTACAAGAAACGCATCGCAGCGTGGCTACATGAGCACCCGAACCTTGACCCTCGTCAAAACATCACGTTCAGCGACGCCTACGGGCACTCGCTCCGAGATCAGGCCACGCTAGACGGACTGACCCGCTACGTCCGAGAGAAGGGGTTCACGTTCATCGTCGTAGACACCCTGAATATGTTCAGCGGCGGCATAGATGAGAACTCGGCGCAAGAAATGTCCGAGATCACGACGGCGCTCACCGTCCTCGCTAACGACGCACCCGCCACCGTCCTCGCCGTACACCACACCGGCAAGTCGGTAGCGAACGGGCCACGCGGCTCGTCCGTCTACCAATCGACCGTCAACAGTTCGATCCTCGTGACCCGGGACGCCGAACTCCCCGAGATCACCCTCCACTTCGACAAGATGCGAGACGCCGAAGCGGGGCGCCCGATGAAGCTGGAAATGTATTCGGTCCCCGAGTATGAGTCCGCCGCCCTACGCCTATCGAACCTCCAGAACGATCAGGAACGGGGCAACCTGCGCGACCTACTGGACGCCATAGAGAAGCACGGGCCGATGACACCGGCAGAAGCGACCCACTACAGCGGGGCAGGACAAAAGCGCACCCGAGACATGCTCGCACAAGGTGTCCGAGAAGGGTTCTTAATCTACAGCGAAGGCGGTGGGCGAGGCCGACGGGCAACCTACGAACGTACCGAAAAGAGTCTCTAAACCCTGGCAATAAACCCTGGCAAACACCCTCCACGAGAAGGGGTCCGCTGCCAGGGTTTAATCCCATACAAACAAAGGGAAAACCCCGGTTTCAGAAACCTTGGCACCCCCCTAGACAAACGAACCGTTGCCAAGGTTTACGGGACATCGGGTCCCCGGCTCGCTGACGCTCGCCGGGGGGACCCTCACGGTATGTCCGGTGCCAAGCTTTATCGAAGCCCAAAAATGGGCGCAAAAATGGGCGTGGCCCCCGCACCCCAGCCCGCCCAAAGGAGAAAGGAAAAGCAGACCGGGCACGGAGGCCACGCGAACTCACCCTACCACCAGTCGGAGACAACCCCGCTGG
>Ga0208162_1000165_pt1 | contig 36901 bp, 42 predicted proteins | sample CB_VirMetaG_4_FD_184539 | JGI IMG/M metagenome (GOLD analysis project Ga0208162, IMG submission 184539) | Freshwater to marine saline gradient viral communities from Chesapeake Bay - CB_1508_1M Viral MetaG (SPAdes) (version 4) | ecosystem: Environmental > Aquatic > Marine > Coastal | place: USA... | reverse complement strand
ACATGCTACTTCAATACGGGCAACTTAATGTAGTTAGGGTTGGCTAATGGGTATCTACGCCAGCGCGTATGCCTATGGCGATCCGGTTCTAAGAGATGCGAACGCGGACGCAAATCTTTTACCAGAGCTTCAAGAACGTATTGAGAACCAACGGAACCTTATTACTATTGTTCCGGGTGAAGGTTCTGTTCTTGGTGTATGGGTATATAATGGCAATATCTATGCATTTAGAAATAAGTCAGGTGGCGCAACTGCTGGCATGTATAAGTCGTCATCTACTGGATGGTCTGAAGTAGCGCTTGGTCAAGCGTTAGATTTTGAAAATACTACATCTTCTGGAGAGCCAACTCCCGGAGATACTGGTACTCCAACAGAAATATCTGGAGCAACTAGCGGGGCCACTGCCAACCTTGCTGGTATTTCATACTATGGTCTGTGGGAAACTGGCGCTAAAGGTACTATGGTATTGACTGACATTAGCGGGGGTTTTGTTGATGGCGAAGACCTTCAAATGTCGTTGCTTAATTTTGACACAGGCACATCTGAGATTGTTGCTGGAGATACAATTACAGGTGCTACCTCTGGTAAAACAGCCGTTGTAACAAGTGTCACTTTATCTTCTGGTACATGGGCTGGTGGTACTGCGGCTGGATATTTATCCATTAAAAATAATACTGGAACTTGGACTGATAACGAAAATATTACAGTTCTTGGAACTAACAGGGCGCTAGTTAACGGAGCTGCTGAGCCAAGCAAAGTAACTGTGGCAACAGCAGACGGAACGATCTACGATCAAACTATTAATCCAAATGGTAAATACGAATTTATTAATTATAATTTCAGAGGTGACTCATCTGGAATTACAATGTATGGCGTTAATAGAGTAGACAATGGATTCTCTTACGATGGCACCACTTTTATTAAGATTAAAACTGGAACAGATACTGATACTCCAGAACATGTAAACGCGCACACAAAGCATCTGTTTTATTCTTATCCTAGCGGCTCTATTCAACACTCTAGTATTGGTGCCCCAAATAAATGGAGCGCTATAACAGGCGCTGCAGAGCTTTCTGTTGGTGATGTTGTTACTGGGTTTTCCACAGAAGTTAATGATGTAATGTCTGTATTTACTAAGAACAACACATTTATGTTGTATGGTTCATCCGCAGCTGATTGGGAGTTAAGAAGGTTTCACCAAGGAACTGGTGCTGTTGAGTATACAATCCAAAAGATGGATCAAACATTTTTCTTGGATGATAGAGGAATCACTTCTATCTTTACTGTCCAAGCGTTTGGCGATTTTCAGGCTGCTGTTGCATCAGATGCTATTGATCCATACATGCAGAAAAAGAAATCAAACGCTATTTTATCTGTAAGAGTAAGGGGTAAAAACCAGTACAGACTTTATTTCGATGACAAGACTGGTATATCTATGACCTATATTAACAGGTCTAACCAAGGTATTATGCCATTTACTTTGAAGCACCAGATATCTTCTGTTTGCTCTGCTGAAGATTCTAATGGGTTTGAGGTTCTTTACGGAGGCTTTGATGATGGTTATGTTAGAAAGCTTGATTCTGGTACTAGCTTTGATGGCCAGTCAGTACCATCTTTTATTAGGACTGCTTACCATAACTATGGATCTCCGCAGGTAAAGAAAAGATTTAGAGATTTGAATCTAGAAGTAAACGCTGACACTGCAACTACGCTTACTATTCAGCCAAGCTTAGATTATGGAGGCACCTTTACACCAAAGACATCTCCATCAGCAACAACTTATACTGTTGGCGTAACTGCAGACCAGTGGAACGAAGATGACATTTCTAACGATGACACTGGAATTACAGTTGTTGCAACGGAAAGATTAAAGATTAATGGTATCGGCACAAACATGAGCCTTATAATTAAAAACGAATCTATTTACGATAAACCTATCACGTTACAGGGCGTGGTTGTAAACTATTCTCCAAGAGGAATTAGGCGATGAATATTCCAATGAAGCGAGGCAAGAGCAGTCTTGCCTATGTTACCAATGAAGAGCGTAAACTTCTAAGACGGCGCGATGCTGTTAAAGGTTCGCCTGATTCTAAGATTACTCCTCAAGGATTGCCTAACCTAAGAGACGGTGGTGGAGGTGCAGATCTTGCCGCTGATAGGGCAAGAGCTGCTGATCTTAGAGCAAAAGAAGCAGCATTAAAAGACATGGGGTTTGTTCCTACTGGGGTAGGAAAAGGAGAAATAAAATATGTTAGCAAAGAAAGAGGGTTAAGTGCTGGTTATGTTGGAGCGCCTTCTGATACCCCTGTAAAATATGGTACTGGACCTGATGAGGTTTCAAAAATACCCGGAATGAAATTCCCTCCAGTAGAGTCTAAACCTACTCCTAAACCCACTCCTAAACCTACTCCTGCCCCAAGTGCATCAACAGGAGGCGGAGGATCTTCTGGCGCCAGTAGGCCTGCGCCGCCTGCACCACCTGCGCCTGCTGCAACATCTGCAGGAATGGGTGGAGTAGATTACGCTAAAGAGATTAGAGAAGCTACTATTGACACATCTAAATTACAGCTTCCTGATCTAGAAGAAATTGTACAAGAAGGCGCAAGCTCAGAAGTTTTAGAGAACAGACTTAAATCTTTGATTAATAAAAACAACCCATTGTTTAGAGCTGCTAGTACCAAAGCATTACAGTCTATGGCTGCTAGGGGATTGTTTAATAGTTCGATTGCGGAAGAGGCTGTTATGAACGCAATCTTATCCGTAGCTGTTCCTATTGCACAAAGAGATGCTGATGCTTTTATGCAACAAAGATTAGCTAATCAAAACTATAGTAATGAATTTAAAGCTGCTCAAAACGAAGCATACTATAAATCTTTTTTGTCTAAACTTCAGGGAAGTATTGACATGGCTTTAAAACAGTTAGCGGAAAGATCTGCAAATTGGAGAGCAGTTCTTAGTGCTAGAACATCTATTGCAACTCAATCTGGAATGAGTGCTGGAGCTGCTGAGGCTGCGATAGGAAGTGTTACTCCTCTGGAGTTTTAATTATGGCAATGACAAAGATTAAAACAGTAGGCATTGATCGGGAAACAGGCCTGTCAAGATTAGCTGTTACTCCTAAAAAGAAAAGCAGGATGAAAAAGATTGTTCCAGCTATTGTAGCAACAGCTGCTCTTGCTGCTGGAGTTGGGGCTTTTGGTGGAACTTCATCTGCCGGTGGCGGCGGTTTTTTAAAGGGCCTTAAATCTTTATTTGGTTTTGGTGGTAAGTCTGCTGCAGATACTATTGCAACTGGTGTTACTTACATGGGAGATGCTTACAAAACTTCGCCATCTGTAGCTGGCGTTGGTTCCGATTCATTTAGTCTTGGCTCTATATTTGATGGAGTTAGCAAAGCTGCGTCTTGGACTTTTGGAAAAATAAAAGGAATGGATGCAATGGATCTTTACATTGGAGGAAAAGCCCTTGAGGTAGCTGGGAATCTTTTTTCTGACGAAGAAGATTTTAGTCAGCAAAATTTTGAAGCAGAATTAGAATTTTATTACGATAAATTAGCAGCTGAACAAGAAATTGCAATGGCTCAACTTGCAACTAAAAATAGGGCAAACGCTTTGGCTGGAACTTATATGGGCTTTACCAGCCCTACTGTTGCAAATGCTGAAGGAGTTACTACTGAGCAAGGATACACTCCACCTAGAATGCCATCTCCTCCTACTGGTGGTGGTGGACTTTTATCTTAAGGAATTAATATGGTTAAAGATCAAGCAAGAGCAATGCCAATGCCTACAGGATCCCCTGTTGAATCAGGTGATCAAGATCCTGCTATCGAAGAAGCATCAGAGCAAGAAGTTGCACAAGCTAGAGGTGTTGTATTAAAAATTGTTGATTACATTTACTCTGATGGAGTAGCGGACATTCTTCAGCAGATTAGCAATGGAAGCGCTCAAAAATTAGGAGAAGTTGCTGGTAACTTAGTTACTAATGAGATTGCTCTTGAAGAGGAGGATGGTAACGATATTGATCGCGGTATTGAAATTGAAATTATGGCTGAGATTGTTCATGAGATTATGGATTTAGCCGAAAGCAAGGGTGTTATTGATTTTGCAAACGAGCAGAAAGAACAGGCTTTTGCAGGAGAAGCTTTAACATATGCAATCAATGCAGCAGTTGAGTCAAATGATCCTCAAGTTACAGAGGAATCTTTAATGAACATGCTTACCGGAGCGCTTGGCGGAGTGCCACAACCTCAACCAGCTGGCGGAATGCTAGCCCCAATGGAGGCAACTGATGGCAATTAAAAAGTTGGGAGGTTTGTTATCTAAAACATTCAGGGAGGTTGGCATTGGAATGCAAGAAGTTGCCCCTGTTGTGGCAGCAAAAGAAGCCGCCTTAAAAGAAGAAGAAAGATATCAAGCTAGTACTGAAAGCGCTGCTCTAATTAGACAGGAAGATAAATTCAAATTTCTCATTCAAGAGCTTGGCAAGACTGAACAAAGCTTGCTGTCTGCTTTGGATCCAGATAATCCAATTGTTCAAGGTTTAAATCAAGCGCAATTTGATTCTATAAATCAAAGGCTAGAGATGGTTACAAGAATGAAGGGGTTGTTTAGCCAAATTTATCTTGGCCAGATCGATATGACAGAACCTCAGCTTAAAAAAGCTGTTGAAGATGCTTCAAAAATTATTACAGAAACCCAAGGAACATTAAGCGAAGAATCTGCAAACAAAGATTCAAGCATTATTTCAGATGGGTTATTAGATACTAGCAAGTCAGTTGGCGCAAAAATATTAGAAGGGTTGGAAGCTCTTGGCAATGTAGAGCTAGATATGATGGCAAAGACGCTTGGAACTGTTATTGACTATAAATATGACAATTTATTTTCTAACAAGAAAATAGAGCTTGGGTCAAATAGAACCTATACTGCAAAAAATCAAGCAAATTTAGATAGAGATGCTATTAAAGGTGTGTTTCTAGATCTTTATAATAAGGTTGGTGAAGAAGGAATTGCAAATGTACTTAAAGAATCTTTAAAAGGAAAATTAGAACCTTGGTTTGTAAATACTATAAATAAACTTTTAAAGGATTATGGAGTAAACATTACTCCAGAATATGTATATCCGCAATCTTCTGATAAATCTGATACAAAACAAGGACTGATTTCTCAAGGTTCCCAAGAGCAAATGAATAGGATTCCATTGGGATCAGGTGTGCCATTGCCAGCTTCTGGCGGTCAAGAAGGAATGTTTTATGAAGATGTAGGAGGAGCAGAGCAACTGATGATGGAGGGTGGTCAGCTTGGTGGAAGCGAAATTACCAGTACTGAACCAGCATCAGAGACAGTTACTTTTGAAGATCCGTTTAGTGAGGAAGCTATTAACTACAGGCTTTCTCAGCAGCCTTGGAACGATCCAAATGTTATGGAGATGGGCGCAGTAGAAGTATACCCAACAAACATACCAAAAGAATCTGAAGATATTGAGGTCAAAAAATCAGGACTTATTAGAGAGCTTGCTCCGCTTGTTAAAGCTGCAGAGTCTAATGTTAATGGGTACAATGCTGTTGCAGGGACCACAAAAGGCGATGCTGATCTAACTAATATGACAATTAAAGAGATCAGGGAGAAATACGGAGACAAAGCTGTTGGTGTTGGTCAGTTTAAATACGGCGTATTTATTAGGCCAATTGCAGAAAAATATCTTGGCATGACAGCTGAGCAATTAGATAATGTTGTCTTTAGCAAAACATTCCAAGACCAACTTATTGCTCTAGCAGCAGAAGATTCTGGTATTACTAAGTTCCTAAAAGGACAGATCAGTAATGCCGAGTTTCAAAAAAGGTTTGCCAATATCTTTAGAGGTATGGGCGCTTCAAAAACATCTAAACCCGGAGATACAGTTGATAAATATGGTAACAAAGTCAGAACAGGCGGCGGCTTAATCAACGAAGTATTGAAGGAATACTAATGTCTAATACACCAAATGTATATCAAATGTTCAGCGAACTTGCTGACACCTATGCACCTCAACAGCCAAATGTATTAGAGCAACAACCAAAGGATAGTGGTTGGACAATTTCTGGCGCTGCTGGTGATTTTATATCCACTCTTACCAATGTTATTGGTAATCTATCTGGCGCTGCTGGAACTGCGCTTGAGTTGATAGATGGTGACGCAGATACTTCTGATTGGCAGTCCGCTGGATCCGCTATGTTTAGAACTGCGCAAGATTTTTTTGGTGCTTTATCAAAAGCAACAGAATCTGATCGTATCAAAGTAACTGGCGATGAAGTATTTGAGGGTCTAAGAAATGGGGAGTTTATGCCCTCATTGCTTTTTATAAGAGATCAATTTCCTAATGCTGCTGCGTATTTGCTTTCTTCTATTCCTGCAATGGGTATTCCTCTTTTTGTTTCTGAAACAGAAAGAACTCTTTCTGAAAGAATGGCAAACCAGAAACGTGAAAATAAGGATGCTAAACCTTTAGATATTGCTGCGTCAGCTTTAAGCGCTGTTATAAACGTAGCAGCTGAAAGAGTTTTCAAGTTTGCCCCACCTGCAAAGTTGGCAGAGGCTGGTTCTTTTAGAGTAGCATTAAACACAATTAAAAGAGATCTTGGATGGGAGGCTTCAGGCGGAGCTGCAGAAGAGATTCTTACTAAAATAGGAACTGATGAAGAACTTAAAGGTGTTGACATTGCCAAGCAAGCCTTCTTGGAAGCCCTTGGTGGTCTTAGCACTACGAGTGTACCGGTTGTTAGTCAGGTTGTTAAGCACTCTAATATGCAATCAGTTAAAAGAGCGCTAGAAGCCAGAAAGGATGAGATTGTTGCAGATCTAGAACAGCAACTTGAAAACGCCCCAAATAGAATTGCAAAGATAAGAATTAATCGTGAGATAAGAAAAGTCAAGGACGCAAAGAACTTGACAAAGCTTAATGTTGCTTATCCACAAGAGGCTGATGTAGATGCTGTTCCAACACAAGAGGGAGAGGGAGTAAGGGATCAAGAAGGAAATATTGTTACTCCTGTAGAAGGGGGACCTTCTCAGATAGAGGTTCCTGCATTTGGCATATCGGAAGATGTTGATCAAAATAATCTACCTCCGGGCGTTACTATTAAAGATGGAAAGTTTGTCATTGAAATAGCCGGAGGAAGAACTGAGCCAACTCTTGAGGAAGAAACATCAAGAACTATTGCAGAACGAGCAGATGCTGGGCTTGAAGCAGCTGGACAAGCTGGTGAAGAAGTAGATGTAGACGCTCAAACTTCTATGCCAGAAATACTTCCTCGCAGAGATGATGCTTCAGGTGTATTTGTAGGAGAGCAGCCAATAGAAGGCGAATACGATATGCCTCAAGCTGCTCCACAGCCAGAGCCTTTGATGCCAAGAATGTCCAGAATTCTTGAGCAAGGCAGGCAGCGAAGAGCCGAAGAGCAAGCAAGAATTGATCAGGCCCGTGGAGTTGAGATGCCTACCATTGCGGGAGAGCAGAGAGCACAAGAGCGTGCTAGGGCTGCTGCTGCAACTGAAGAAGACATTGCTCTTACTGAAGAAATAAGACGACGTGCAGATGAAGGGGCTAAGTCTGAAGAGCCAGTAATTAAAACTGGTCTTGGCCCAACTACTCTTACCAATGCAGATGTTGAAGTTGGTGGTGAGGCGGTGCAAAGGGCGAGGCGTAAGGCTCAGGGCGTACCAGAAACAGCGCAAGATGTTGACATGCTTAATGAGGCTAGGGCAGCACAGGAGAGAGCAAGACGTAGAGCACAGGGAATTCCAGAAGCCTCACCTTCTCCAACATTGGAAGACTTGAGAGCTTTTGAGCAAGAAAGACTTGCAAGAATGGAGGCTGAGCAAGCAGACGCTGCCAAACAACAAGCAGAACAGGAGCGTACTAGGCGTGAAATTGATGACCGTCAGGCTGCTCGTGAGGCAGAATCCCAAGCAAGACAAGTCGAGCTTAACAAACTAGAGGCAGAAGATAGGGCATATAGATTTATCACTCCATATTTAAATGTGGATGACGATACTCCTATTAGAACTATCAAAGCAATGTCTGAGTCAGAGGCTGAGTCCGTTGGGAGAGAGCTTGGTCCGGAAGCTAGAAGCTTATTTAGAAAAGAAGTAGACAGCAGAATCAAAGATCTTAGGGCTGAGCGCGAAGCAGATGCAAGAGAGCGTGCTGCAGCAGAGCCCAAGGTTAAAGCAACTACCAAACCTGCGCCTGCTCCTGAGACGAAACCAGAGGCCGCTCAAGAGGAGACAGAGGAGGGCGCTACCCCATCCCCAACTAAACCTAAAAAAGCTGCTGAGGAGGCCCCTGTTAAGCCTGAGAAGAAGAAAACAACAGAGGCTAAAAGGGAGACAAAAAAGGCAGAAGAAAAAGCAGCTGAACCAAAGGCTAAACCAGAGATTGAACAAGAGGCTGAGCCTACTAAAGAACCATCTAAACGACAGAAAGATAGAGCTGTTGTATGGAGAGAGAAGAAAGATGGGTCTATCTCTGGTACTCTAAATGGATATCCTACTACGATTAGATCAACTGATGCAGAGAATGTGTACAATGTTACTTATCGAGGCGAGACCGTTGAATTTACTGGATCTCTAGATTCTGTAAAAAATGCTGCAATAAGTAGATTTGGATCTGACGCACAAAAAAGCAAGCTAAAATCTGGAGCAGATAAGCAAAAGATAGCTAATCTACAGAAGGAGATAGACGAGCAAAAGGTTTTAATTGAAATTGAAAAGAAAGCCATTGCAGACGTAACTGCTCAGAATTTTGTAGTAAACAAAGCTATTCAGAAAAGAGCTGATGTAATTAGAAACGATTCCCGGCTTAGCAAATTTGCTGATAATTATTTAGAGCAGGCAAGAAGGTACGCTGCAAACAGGACTGTATTAAATACAGGCCAGACAAAACTGACTAATCTTAATGCTGAGCTTTCAAAACTTCAAGGTAAGAAGCCTTCCAAAGGTAAGCAGGTAGAAGAGCCAAAGGAAAGTAAGGAGAAGTACTCTACCCCAGAGGAACTTCCTAATGTTCCGGGCAAGATGGGAGAGATTAAGAAATTAAATAACCCTCTTGAGAAAGGAAAACCTTACCAAACCTATGTGGATGGAGAGCCATTCAAGGCAAGTACAAATCGATTTAATGCTCGTAATATGCTTAATCGAGCAACTCAGGAAGAGCTTGACAAGATTTACCAGCGAAGAGTTGATAAGGCTTCAAAAGAATCTACTGCCGCTGAGAGAGAAGCATCAAGGATATCTCGCGCAAGAGAAAGATCTGCTATTGTAACTTCAAAGCAGGAAGCAAAAGTGTCTTCCGCTGAAGAAGGAAAAGCAGCCATTTTAGCTGAGGCCAAAGATCAAAGCATCGGTAAGTTTGCTGGAAGAGCAAGGATTCCTCAGACTATTCCCGGAAAATCTGGAGATAAGAATAGTAAAGACAAGAGGGATATTGTTCCAAGCGTAAAAACAAACTACCATCTTTCCGAAAGAATGTCTTCGGCTGGGTACGACGTTGCAGTTCAATACAAAGGAAAGGGAATAGAGATTGTTTACTTTAGTGCTGCTGATCTTAATGATGCCAGAAGGATCTCAGATTCTGTTCAACAACAGCCGTTTTTATTTTATGATTACATTACTAGTCAGATAGAAAACGACAAGGCGGTTCTTGCTCCTGTTGATGTTGTAGATAATGCCAATGAAATATTGGCAGCACAGAGAAGAATTGATCGTATCAATGATAAGAGCAAGAAAGATAAGAAGCCTCTTACTAGTGAGCAGAAAGCTACAATAGCTGACGCCAAAAAAGAGATTAAAAATCTTCAATCAAAAGCACAGATTAAATACGCTATGGTTCCATCAAATCCAGATGAATCATTGCAAGATTGGTTTGAGCTTTTGCTTGATAAGGGTGTACTAGATTCTGCATTTATAGGTAATATTGCTGGCGAAGATGTTGCAGATGTTGCTTCCAAAGCGATAAAATCAAGTGAAGCAGATGCTCAGCGTGAAGAGGCAGAAGAAGAGGAGCTTTTCTTAAAAGATAGATACAGCGAAACAGATGACGCAGAAATATTAGACGCTGCAGCAAGAGTTGATGAGTTAAAAAAAAAAGAAATAGCTGAAGTCTTTGCTGAAGAAAAAGATGTAGTAGAAGATATTCAATCTCTTTCTGATCAGTTTCTCGATGACTACACAGTGATGATGGATATGTGGGAGTCAGGAGAAAAAGATACAGTACTTCTAACACTAAACAACACCAAGAAAAATGGTGGCATGTCCCTTGGCGACCTTAAAAAGCTTGCCGAATCTATAGAGTCTCAGGAAAGTTCTTTCCAATTATACCCAGATAAATTCTTTAAATCAAAAGAAGGCGTTGATTATAGAGATAAAAAGAAAAAGCCTAGCAAGGCTACATATGTTCTTGCTATAACTGAATGGCTGAACTCAGACCAAGAGATTGATACATCTTACATAGAAGATGAATCTAACTTTATAGTTGATGATGATGACCTTGGTTGGGGTGACTCTAACATAAAAGAGTCAAGATCTGCAGCGCCAGAAAAAGGATTTGAATCTCCAGTTCTTGCAAGCAACGCCTTAATGTCAGAGATGAATGACATCTGGGGAAGCAAAGCTACTAAGCGAATGATTGATATTGGCTTTATAAAGCTGATGACTTACAACCAAGTCGTATCTTCTTCCCAAAGATACAAGAATATCAAGAAAGAAACTAATGCTTTTGTTGATGCTCAAAACGGAAGTGTTGTATTTATTATCGACAACATAGCTAATAATACAAATGATGTTAGAGGCTTAATATTACATGAGCTTGGAGTTCATTACGGTAAAAATATTTTATCTGATAGAGAGTTTGCTCAGGTACTAGACCAGATATATAAACTGCATAGGTCTGGAGATGAGGTAGTTGTTGATGCAGTAAATGCTGTTCTTGATAATTACTATGGCAAGAGAATACCTTTATCTGAATTAAAGATTGGCGCTCCTGCAAGAAACATTGGAGAGTTTGATCGGTGGGTAAGAAATGAAGACAACTCTTCATTCTGGGAGGAGGTTCTTGCTCATGTTATTCAATTTAAAGCTGCCGATATAAAGCCATCTTTGTGGAATAAAATTACAAAAGCCTTCAATAGATTCTTTGCAAAGATATTGAAACCTTTTGATCCAAATGCAAAACCAGAAGTATCCGTTGATGATATTGTTTCTCTTGTTCAGTATTCTGTAGGAAGAGTTCCAGCTCATGCTTTAAGAACTTATGAGGGAGCAGCAAAAGATCGTCTTGCAGTTATAAGAAGAAACAAATTTTTAAAAGATTCAAAGGTAAAAGATATTGTTTATCATGGATCTTTAGTTAACTTTACTGCTCCAGTTTTTGAAAAAACTGAGCTTGGTCTTCACGTTGGTACTAGGCAAGCAGCTGCAGAAAGATTAGAGTCTATAGCTGAAGGTCAATTCCTACCTAGAAGCGATCAAGAAGTTATGTACTCTGGCTATGCAAGTATTAAAAATCCTTTAGAGATGGCAGACTTGGGAGCATTTGATAATCCGTTTGCTTGGATTAGAGAGGTACTTTTAGAAGATGCTAGCGAAAATGATACCCTTAATAAAATATTAGAGGTTGCTTATTCTATTGCCAAGGGCCAGAAAAAACTTTCAACAACTGTATCAGAAGCACAAAGAAAATCTTTTGCCAAAAAGGTAAGGAATATTTTATTAGAAGACGGCTACGACTCAATTAAATATACAAATGAAAAAGAAGATTATGGATCTAGTAGCTACATTCTTTTAAATGACGGCCAATTTAAAAGTGAGCAGGCTATTCTTTATGATGACAAAGCTGTTAGTATATTTGAAAGCAGAGGTAAAAGAATCATAGGAGATGCAGTGCAAAATACTCAGGCTGCTGAGAAAGGCAGAAGTATTATGCAAAGTTCATTCAAGGCTATTCAGAAATACATTGAGCCTTTGATGACTGTTAATGAGTATAAAGTTCTAGAAGAAGCAAGGATGTTGATGAAGGGTGAGAAGGAAAAGTATGCAAATCTTGGAAGAATTTTAAATGACGTTCTTAGAAATGCTAAAACTCCTGCAGAAAAAAGAGCCTTGCAAGAATTCTTTGAGACTAGGGACGCATCTCCTGATCGTATTTCAAACAAAAAAATATCATACGCTCCATTTGAATCTGTGATAAGGGGGACTAGGCCCGGACCAAAGAACGAGGCGAAGATGACTGTCAGAGAGGGAGCTGTTAGAGCTAAGAGAATGATAGAGGATCTTGGAGAAAGGCTTGTAAATGCTGGAGTTTTAGATAGAGATCAGTTTGAGGGTTTGCGAGGCAAGTACCTGCCAAGAGTTTATCTTGAGTTTGTTATGAAAGGTCAGGATAAAATTGGAAGTGGGTTTATGACTGGAAGTATGGGATATACCAGAGCCAGAAAGGATGAGGAATCTGTTATACAAGGACTTATATCTGGTCGAATAAAAGATCCAGCTTATCTTGCGTCTAGATATATCACAATGGCTGGAACAGACCTAGCAACAATTGATCTGCTTAACTTTATTGCTAGCGCTCCATTAAGTAACGGTTGGGTTATTCCTAATCAGATTATGGAGATTGATGGAGTAACAGGTTCTACATTTTATTTCAAAGAGCTTTCAGATGGAATGAAACAAAGGGCTGCTATTCTTAGATCAAAAGGACAAGCGGCTGATGCAAATGCAACTGAAGCTTTTGCCAGAAGAATAGACAGCGAGATTGCTAAACGCCCAGAAATAGCTAATGTAGATACGAAGAAGTATAAGAAAGTTCCTAACTCTGTTAGGTATGGCGCGATGAGAGGACTGTATCTTGATAAAAGAATATGGGATGATATAGTTCAGCAGGGTATTATTAGCTCTCAGAACGAGGTTTTAAATAGTGTGCTTAGGTTTGCGTCTAAGGCTCAAAAAACATTTAAGTACACTCACGTTCCAATGCAGATTCCTGCTCAGGCAAGGAACGCCATATCAAACCTTACTCTTTTGAACAGCTCTGGAGTTCCGATTTATAGGATACCTCAGTTAATTAGCAGATCTATCAATGAAATAATTAATAACGGCAAGTACATGCAGCTTGCTAGGAAGTATGGCATTGAGACTACAACATTTTCTTCTGAAGAACTAGGAAGTATTGACAAACAACTTGCCCAATTGCAAAAAGATGAGGATGGAATGACTGGGTTCTTTGCTAAAACTAAATTAGCAATGGATCAGTTTAATGTCTTTGGTAGGATGTATCAAAAAACAGAGGTACTGTTTAAGATAGCAAAGCTTATTGATGGAGTAGAAAGGGTTGGTCTTTCAGAGGCAGAGGCAGCTATTAAAGCAAACGAAGCACTTCTTGATTACGGTAATGTTTCTCCTTTGCTTAGAACTTTAAGGTCTATGCCTCTTGGCTCTCCGTTTATCACATTTAATGCCAAGGCTCTAACTCAGATAATGAGAAATATTAAAGATCATCCTGTAGCAAACTTAAAGTTTATTGCATTGCCTTACCTGATGGCAGAGATGTTTATGGCGCAGTTTGATGACATTGATGATGAAGAGTTAGAGGCATTGAAGAAGTTTGTTCCTGAGTATGCCGAAGGAAATATGAATGTATTCTTCTTGCCATACAAGGATGATAACGGAAAATGGGTTGCGTTTGACATGAGTTATTTCCTGCCTTGGGGAGCTCACTACTCAATGATGAAGGACATTGCTAAGGGGGAGCTTGGCGAGGCTTGGAAAACTGTTGGAATCTTTGGCGGTCCTGTTCAAGGATTGATAAGCGGTATGCAGAACATTGATCCATTTACTGGGCAAGAGATATGGAATGAGTCTGATCCTGCTTCACAACAGGCCCAAGACATTATGATGTTTATGGCTTCTTATATGCTTCCACCTATGATTCTTCCTAGAAACAAGTCTGGTGATATATCTGCAGGGGGCGGTCCTTTGTGGAAATCTGCGGCGGTTGCAGATCTTATCGAAGGAAACATAGGAAAGGATGGTCTTGCAAAGTACGGTTCAGTAGATGCTGCTTTGTCTTGGTTTGGTATAAATACCATTAAGATTGGACCTTATGAAATGCAGAACAAATACTACTGGAAGCAGCGAGAGATAGATGATATTATTTCTAGGGCTTACAAAGTATTACAAGATCCTAATCTTAGTCCAGCAAAGAGGCAAGATCTTTATGATGAGTATAGACTGCTTGCTTCTCAGAAGTATCTTGAATTACAGAAGTGGTCTGAAGCAGCAAGCAAGGTTCCTTTATGAACTACGTTGAAGTAGAGTGGGTTGATATAATATCAACTGCCGGGTGGGAAAAGTCTGAAGAAACAACAATGCCAATCTTTTGGTCGTATGGATATTTAATTAATCATGACCATGAAGAAGTCCGTATTGCCACGACCAAAGATGAGAAAGGTGAATGGTTTGGGTTTACTGTTATGCCTATTGGATGTGTTAGAAAAATAACCCCCCTTGTTACAGGGGGGAAACAGGGATCAATTAAAAAGCCAGAGTCCAAAGCCAGAAAGAAGGATATATCCTAAATAAAATAATATTATTTTAAATATATCACTTGCCATTTCTTGTATTCCATTGATTGATTGCTTTATTCTTATCTTCTTTATCGTCTGGAACATAGGTAAAAGATGTAGCACACTCTGGACATCCAACAACAAATGTGCTAATTACAGCCTCTGTTCCACAAAATGGACATGGCTTTAGATTCATAGGTAATCCCTCAATAGTTTGCGCTGAGTTACAGCGTGTATTTCATCGTAGTATCCTTCTCCATCTAGTCCGTTTAAAGTTACCACTCCTCTCCACCAGTTATATTCAGTATCACGACACCAGCTTTCTGAATAATGTGGGTGAGAGAAGCACCCCGCGCTTAGTCCAAAGATCTTTTGACCATCAGGACGTGTTTGTTCTGCATGATTATACAAGTGTGAATGTCCTTGCACCGCTGAGCAGTGCAGTTTAGAAACCAGTTGATGGCCAATGTGTGCTGAGCTGATTGGCCTTCCCGCCACCCCAGATGTGAAGTAATGAGAGAATGATATTCCTTCTAGAGATAAACATCCTTTGAAAGGGGTAATCTTCCAACCATACTTTTCGTATTGTAGATCCTTCATGGATATGGCACCATCTAGTTCTGGAGCTGAGTTAATGGCTCTATCAATACGATCCTCATGATTGCCTAAGCACATATGCATCTTAGGTTTATACTGCTTTTCCTTTCGTTTTCTTTTTAGATCATTATGCTTTTTGATTGGAGCAAACATCTTGTCTTGTCCATCAAGAGCAGCATCTATATCTTTCTTATATCTCCTTCCTTCAAAACCCTTGGTTCCTTTATCGTATGAAGAGAGACTAGGCATGTCTGCAAAGTCTCCCAAGCATACGATTATGTCAGGCTTCTGAGCAACTATGTAGTTACCTAGCGCCGTAAACCTGTCGCTATCGTATCCCGGAGCAGCATGTGCATCCGGAATGATTAGCATATTTTTCCTTTGTCCCTTCATATTTATCTCCCATTAGATTCCACAAACTCCACTTAAACATTGTTCTTCAGAGTTGTCTTCGTAAATAACACCGCGTTTGGCATGAGCCTCTTCGTAAGGTACAGAAGTAATAGGCTGACCACCGCGAGCACCATCTGGATAAACAGTTAAACCACGCAAACCATGAGCATACTTAGCAATAGTACTTGCATACTTATGAACCGTGTCTTCATTGTTAAGATCAGATCCCCAAGCAGGAAGGTTAAGTGTACTGCTGATTGCATGATCAACATACTTTTGCAGTTCAAACTGGAACTTAATCCTGCGCTCTGGATCTTCTGCTAAATCAACAGCAGATTCAATTGAGTTAGGATTAATACCAGAATCAATTAGGGCTTGGGCTGTACCGTCAACAACAAACTGATGCTTCCATTTGGTTCCGTCTGTAAGATAGCGCCTGCGGTATGCCACGGCGTAGATCGGCTCCACTCCAGAGGTAGTTCCTGCGAGGATGCTAATTGTCCCTGTTGGAGCAATTGCTCTGTATCCTTTAGGACGTTGCAGAAAAAGCCTGTCACAATGAGCATCAGCGGATCGTTTGCTTTCTGATTCATATACTTTCATCCATTGTTTTAGTTCATCTGTCATTTCATATTTGTGATTTCTTTTGAGCAGCCATTCATGCATGCCCATAAGACCAAGACCAATACGACTGTTTTGCCTTCTTACTTTTGCAATCTTTTCATACGGGACTTGCGCTCTAATAAGTCCGCATACCAAGAACTTGCTAGCGAGGCTAACGACATCACGGAATTCGCTAAGCGAGTCAATATTAGCAAGATTGACAGAGCCAAGATTGCATACATCACTGTCATCTTCAGACGTAATTTCTGTACAAGCATTTCGTAGCGTTTCATTTTGTTTATCACCGAAGTTAAACGAGAAGCCCGGCTCACCAGTCATCATAGCTTGTCGTACATTTTCTAGATATATATGATTCATCTGGTCTTTTAACCACTCATCATCGTAGTTTAAAGAGATGTTCATCATATCTAGCGGAGCAGGAGCATTAAAGTCTGCCTTCTTTAGGTCAGCATAAGTTGTATCTCCTACCTTAATTTCTCCCCAGTTCTTAACTTTAAGTAATTGAGAAGCATCTTCATGCTGCCAGTTCATGCTACCGTATAGCGCAGACCTACGGCTACCACCTTGCATAACATTTCGACCTACCTCATTTAGAGTATACAGCAATGGAATAGGTCCAGATGCAACGCCACCTGTACGCTTTAGTCTACGACCAGATGGGCGAGCAGCTGAGATATCTACACCAATACCACCGCCAGTCATAAGACAAGACATAGCTCGTTGCGTAACGCCAGCCCACTCTTCTCTGGTATCTTCTTCAAGCCTTAGTAGATAGCAGTTGTTATAGAACCTAGCATCTCGACCTGCATACCAAAGATACCTACCACCGGGAATAAACTTAAAGTCTGATATATATTCAGCAAGTTGATCCCTTTCAGATTTATCCATCAATGGATTCTTTGTTCCATTGAAGTCACCACATACACTATTTACTACAGCATGAGCCTTGTCACTCCAAGTTTCATACTCAGTAGATGCGTATTTGTTTTTAAATATATCTTCACCTAGTTGTGTTTTAAATTTCATTTAACCTACCATTCTTTGATCATTAATACCTGTGCTACCAAAGCCACCTTCTCCACGAATTGAATGTTTAATTTCTCCTGTATTAATTACTGGCGATAAGTAAGAATGGAATACAAGTTGTGCAATCCTATCTCCTCGTTCGATATCAAAAGGAAGATGTCCAGTATTAAATAGAATTACTTTTACTTCTCCTTTATAGTCAGGGTCTATTGTTCCCGGAGAGTTAAGAACAAAGACTCCATGCTTTGCAGCAAGGCCGCTTCTACTTCTTACTTGAGCCTCGATACCAATTGGCATGTGCAATTTTATTCCAGTGCGAATAAGTTTTTTATCGAGAGGTCTGATGACCTCATCTTCTGCAGCGTACAGATCATACCCTACAGAAAACTCTGTGCCTTTATCTGGCGTTGCATATGCAATGTCCATTAGCTCAACTTTTATTTGATCGCTCATCGATATACCTTTTCTTTAGTTTGTTATCTTTAGCATACTTCATATATTGTTGCAGAGTACATCCTGCGTGGTGCTTGAAACATTCTTCCCATGAGTTAAACTTAACGGGCTTTTGATCTTTTCCACGATATATGTCTCTTGCTAAGAAATATATTATTTCGTCGTATGGCTCTCCTTTAGAACGGTATGTCATCTGCCGAAACATCTCTGGCTATTGATGCCATCTCTGCCCTAGCACTTGCGGGCATTGGTTGGCTACCGCTTGATTGAACATCAACTTCTTTATAAGCATCTGGGCTATTGATCATTTGTAAAGTATATCCTTTGATATCAGTAGTATACTTTTCTACTCCTGACTTATCAGTATACTTTCTATAATCAATAGAACCCTCTACATATAGATTAGTTCCTTTGCCAACGTATGCATCAACAACCTCTGCTTGTTTGCCATAGAAGATTACGTTGTGCCAGTCTGCCTTTTTATATTCTCCGTAACCAGACTCAGTTACCATAGAAACTTGAGCCATCTTGCTACCGTTTTTTGTATCTCGGACAGTAGGTTCTTTCCATACGTTACCAAGCAGTATTACTTTATTAATTCCCTTCATTATTTTCTCCGTGTTTTTCTGGCCAATACTTCTTTACATTCTTCCAAACTTCTAGAGAAGATTTAAATATCATCCAGTATCTATCGAACTCTGATTTATCCCATTCATGAAATACAACAGTGCCGGGATTGTTAGCACTTATAAAAATGTTTGCTATTCTTTTAGGTGGTGCAGGCAATGCACGCTCATATGCAATTAACTGATAAGCCATTGATTCATAAGCTAATTGTTTTGATCCAGTAGAAAACTCTTTGGTTTTAAAATCAATCACCCATTCATCAGATACTAGATCAATCATACCCCCATACCCATCCCTTAGATTGCAAATAATTTCTTCAGATCTCCATTCTTGTTCTCCGCAATTTATATCTAGCAATGCAGATACAGCATTAAATATTCCAGCATCCTCTGGATCGCTTGGCTGTTCTTTTGTTTTAAAGCACTGCTCAAGCATATTATGTATACGACTTCCTCTTTCAGATGCCTCTACTGTTTCTCGTTTGCTTTCAGATAATACTTTTGTTTTCCAGTCTGTTATATCAAGCTCGCCTCTTGGGACAATCGCAGCAGCCTCAATTGCTTTGTTGGTTTTCCATGTATCAAGTCCGGGCTTAGCAAGGATATCTAATACAGATGTGACAGATGGCATCCAACCATACTTCCTTGCGTCTTTTAAAGTTGTTGCCCTAGTCTTTCCATTTTTACCTTCAATAAAATGTTGGGGCTTTCTATCTTTGCTATACCAATGCATTACTTATCCTTTGATCGCTCTGCCATTAGTTTATCGAAGCCTTCTGGCGTTGCCCAAGAAGCGGCTTTTTTATTCCTGTCAAAAGCATTAGGGTGATAAAGATATCTAGCTATCCCAAACAATACAGCAGCACGTTTTAGCGCATCAGATATACCACCCTTTGCTCCTTCAATATTTGAATCATCAGCACCATCTGATTTGGTTATCCATTGATCTCCAATCTTAATTGACAATTCACATATCATCCTATCACCAATCCAAGAGTATTTTGTTTGCCAGTTAGCCATACCAAGCACATCATCAAGCCTATCCATAACATCTCTGGCTGTAATGTATGCTAACTCAGCTCCTCCTCCGCCCTTACGCCAACGGATCTTGCTTTCTGGAAAGGGCCTTTTCAATCCCATCTCTATACTGTCCATCTTTTCTCCCATTATTATCTATAAATTTTTGATACTCAAAGTAGTCTAGTTCATATGTTTGAGCATCAATTTTATCTAGCCAATCTTCAAACTCTCTGCGTTCATTGTACTCCTCCTCCTCAAGAGTTTGTTGGTGCCACCAATCAGGAACATCATCTTCATTCATAGCACTGCAGCTCCTCTGGTCATTGTTAGTGGATTATAAAATCCTGCTTCAATCAACGTTGATTCCACACGCTCCATATATTCAGCAAACTCATGAATATTTAAACTTGATGTTTGAATTGCTACCTGTACTGGCTCTCCATCTAAGTTAGTTATAGTATTTGTTCCAAGTATTTGGACAGACATTATAGAGTGTAACTCGTTTGCTGTGTATCCTATTTCATTTGCAGCCTCCCTAATTATGTGCCAGTATCTATTGTTTTGGTCAATAGACCTTTGGTTCTTTTTGTTATATGGTCTAACAATAACCTCGTAAGGCTCTTTTGATAGCGATAATTGTTGTATATAATCGACACATCTATTCTTAGCGTGTACATCATACAATTTAAATCGTTGTGTTTTTACTTTTCCTTCCATTCTATTATACCATATTCAAATGCTCGTCCTATTGTTTGCAGACACCATCTCATTTGAGTTTCCTTATCTATCTCAAGGCTGTGGCACTCTGCGTGATGCTCATAACATACTGGCAAAGTAAAATAATCAGGCGCTTTCTTTCCTGCTCCAGCTCCCAACGAATAAACTCTAAGGTGGTGTGCTTGAGATTCCTTTCCACAGTATATACATGGTTGTTCTGCTACCCACTTAAGATATTTTTTATTCTTCATTTTACTTTATTGTATGGATTAAATACTTTATTCAATTCCATTTCCCACTGATCGAGAATGGGAATAAGATGATTGAAATAATTATATTTAAAATATCTATTAAAAGCATTTCTTTGTTTTCCTATGTATTTTTCTCTTGTTAAATTTGACATTTGTTTTTTTCCAGCCCCAGAACAAAGATCACATTTGTAAAGTTTATCTAGTATAATTACCTCTTTTCTTCCGTTACATTTAGGGCATATAGATGGATTAACCATTTCATATAGAGCAAGATTAACTGCTATAAATATATCTTTATCAGATATTGTTTTGTTCCAGTTTAATTTTTTAGCTTCAGAATATAAATAGTTAATTAATTTATTATGCCATTTAGTTTCAATGCAGTACTTGTACCTGCCGTAACAAGCAGCCATGTCGCTTGCTTTAGCAAGAGTGCCTGCTATATCTTCCCAGTCAGGGCCATCTCGCTCAGTCCATATACTGTTGGGTTTGATTGTTAAATATTTAAGCGCTTCCAAACCCGACATCAAATATACCTTTATAAATTATAGTTGTTGGTTCTTTGTTACCCATTATATCTCCGGTTTCATAATAGTTTTGATATGCTTCACAAGCCATTTCTTTTTTAGCACAGCGCCTCCAATTAACACAAGGCATACAAGGAGAATCTTCTGCTGCAATTGCCCTAGCCAAATTAAAATATTCTCTTTTCATTTTAGTTTCTCCCTGAAATCCTTAGCCCTAAAGACTATTAGTGTGTCATCAAACGAAGCACCTTTTTCTTTTATAAAAACTACGGGTACTTTATTATCTCGTGAAGATGCAACCGCTTGAGCCATAGCATCTTTTATCCAGTTTGGTATACTTTTTTTATATTTACATTCAATAGACAAGTGATTACTTGTAACATCTGGTGCGCTTCCCCTTGTTCTTCCTGTGATTGGAACACGATCTGCGTTGTCCCCAAGTTCAGTTAGAAACTCACCAACCCAACGCTCAAATTTTTTCCAGACCTTATCCATACATAGCCACTGGTGGTATTTCTTTTACTGCATTTTCTGGAAGATGGTATGTACCAGTTCTCCAGTTGTAGGTCAGTTCAACTTCCCCAAGTTTACCATCCTGTTTGAACCTAACCTTTTGAATATGAACAGTTACTATTGATTCATTTGTGTTTGTAAAGTCTCTCCAAACAGTTATACAGTTGTCTGATTTATCCCTCCATCTTGCTGAACCACTGATGTCATAAGGAGTAGGAATGGGTATCTTACCATTCTTATCTCTATAAAGTTTAGCGGGATGAGCAACAATCCAAAGATGTATCCCATACTTTCTAGCAAATTGTCTCATTCTTTTTAGAGCAACAGAAATATATTCTGTCTCAGTCTGTCCATCCCTGCGTAGATGCTCTAATTCATTCCACGGATCTATAACTAAACCTCTTATACCTTTGGTAAGAACCAATCTTTTAGCAGATTCAAGTATAACATCAATAGACCATTCCTTGTCATCATCAGGAAGAATCCAAGTGAAATGTTTTGTAAGCCATTGCTTTCCATCTTCTAGTTCTTCCTTCGTCATGCATGGTGTTGGCCCATCAAAGAAAGGATGCCCAGTATATTTCTCAATCACCCTTGCCATATGATCTTCAAGTGGTTGATTTTCTGGAGAAAATATAGCAAAGTTCCATCCATGATTCTTTGCAATGTTAACCATCATAGCATCAAGCCAGTTAGATTTACCACTACTTGGTATGCCAGTGACTACTGTAAAGGCTCCGGGTCTTACCAAATAATATGGGTCCATTACTTTCCATCCAGAACTAACACCCTTTTCAATATCCCCTTCATACAATCTATTGATTGAGTCAGACATATGAGTTGCGTTGTATGTCCCTGCGATTGGATATGGTTTAGCGTGCTCAATGCACTCAGACAGAACGGTCTTTCCATGTTTAACAAGAACATCGTTTGCATCTTTACAGCCTTCAGGCCACACCACTCTGTAACACTTGTCCTTACCTAACCTGCGGGATAGTTCATTTTCAAGTTTATTTCCCGGTTCATCATTATCAACAGCGATGGTGAACTTAGAAATTTTACTAAACACTTCTTTGTGTAGCCACGGATCATCAAGATATTCAAACTTGGATGAGTAATCAGAACTATTAACTGGTGGCGCTCCATCTGGAACGCTTACACAAGTCCTGATTCCTGCTTCCCATAGAGATAATTTATCTATCTCTCCCTCTACAATAACACAGTTTACATCTTGCCCTTCTATGTCATCAACACCGTATAAACATCGTTGAGCGCCAGCCTCAAGACGAAAGTTTTTCTTGTTGTCTCTGTATTTTACGTTGATTAACTCACCGTTTTTATAGTATGGAAAAGCAACAGACTTAGACATATCTTCTAACTGGGGCATATAAACTTTCTTCTCGCTGATTTTATTTTCATCTAGCGTAGACTCGCTTATGCCTCTGTCGCTAAACCATTTTATAATTGATGGACTGAGTGTTGTTTGCGGTAGCGGATCAGGCTTAACAAACTTAGGCTTGCGCCAGTGCAGTACACTTGAATCCCCATTAGATCCATTGGCAAGATTCCCAGACCAACCGCAATGGTGGCACAACCATATACCCTCGTCTATATTTACAGATAAACAAGTTGCTTTCTTTTTTCTACGTTGCGAAGAACATCTAGGACATTGAGTATTTACCTGACCAGAAGAAGATCTGGCCGGTAAACTAATACCAAAGTCATCAAATGTTTTCATTTCTTTTTCTCTCTTTTAGCCAAGATAATATACAGTCATCAAGTTCTTCTTTTGTTTTGAAGTATCTATCATCAACGTGCATATAGGTTAGCTTGTCATCACTAGCTAGAAAGCACCAACCCTTTGGATGATTTGATCTTTCTACTCTAACATTAGAACCATCTATTCTTCCAAAGTTAAAACCACTTCCTCTGCCCCACTTAATCGAGTTTTCCATTAGCCTTATCATATCTAACTTGACTATCCTTCATATCTCTAAGCGAGATTAATTGAGTAATAATATAATTAACATCATCCCAATTTAAATCTATAGATACTTCATCAATATCTATAATAATACCACGATTGTAATCATCATTAAATTTAATTTTCATAATCTACCCTATATATTATAACACATTAGTGGTACTCAAAAGGATTATTATTTGTCCTTTCCATTATATCATATGACTGTAGCACACCGAACCCTCTCATCCGTAGCCTAGTCATGTCATTCATTATAACATCATCCTTTCCATCGTCTACGCTGAAAGAAGATTCATCCAACCAGAACATTAGTATATCATAGTCCTCATCTGTAACATCTACCTTGCTGTTAAACATTTCATGCTGCATCTTTTTCTTCCTTGATATCTTCTTGCTTGGCAATACGCTCATGCTTTTTTCTAATCTTTAGTAGCTGCGTGCCAAGACAGCTATCCGGTAGATCTTTTGTAATACTTACTGCCAGAGACTCTGCCTTTGCAAGATCACTAGGGTCCTTTACAAACCTAGCAACAAATAGTTTACGAATCAATCCAGAGTTAGGTCCACCTCCATACTCATTGAGTTTGTTTGGCCTATACATTTCAAGAACCATGTGCCATAGACCGGTCTGAACACCTCTAAATGTAGCAAATAACTGACTGTAATCAACACAAAAATCACCATCAAGCCTAGCCTTTGTCATCTCTTTGAAGTGCTTTGTATTAAGTTGATCCTTCATTGGCTTATCTTCTGCAAACTTTTTCTCGCCTCTGCATATTTCTTTTGCACCAGAAACAGTACCATCTGGATGGAATATAACCTCCCAATCTTCTCTATCAACATCAAGTTGATAAACATTTTTAACTTCATAATTTCTTCGTCTTACATCTTCTTTGGGATCATATATAAAGAAAATCTTATCATCCTTTCCATAAAAATGTATACTATCTGGAAGATAAGAAAGAAGTTCTTGCTCCATTCTGTATCCCCAACGCTTACGTTTGTTGTCTTGTGAAATATCTAGAAATATATCACCAGAATCAAAGTATTTTATTCTAGTAAATATACCCTGCGCTCTATTCTCGGGCGAACTATGATTCCATGTGCAATTTTGTTTTATTGCATACCCATCTTCCTCTCTAACCAAAAGAAGAGAACCGCCATAAGTGCTTCCTAGTCTTACAATACTTACCTCGTAATCATGGAATTCTTTTACTGCTTTGTATCCAGAAAAATCTGATCTAATAAACTCATGATGCTGTGACATATTTATCTCCTATTCTATGTTAATTACTTCGCCAAACGGGCAATCAAGACCCGATCCTTTACCGCCATAGTTTACCCAAATTACTGGGTAGTCTGGCTCGTAGTGAGGAAAAGATCCATACATATCAGTAAGATAGATAAGAACTGCAGGATCTTCATCGTTCTCTACGACCCAATCAAATGCAGGCTCAAACGCTGTGCCTCCTCTGCCCATTACTTCAAGAGCATCTGGAATATCAGACGTGCCGAACCTGTGTACATTATGCACGTCAGTATCAACATCCAAAATAATAAGTTCATCTACTTCACAATCCTTTGCTACAGATACAATCTCAGACCATGCCTGAGTAAGTATCTCTGTGTCCATTGATCCGCTAGTGTCTACTGCAAATACAATCTTTCTGATGCCATCAATCTTTTGTAGTGATGGTAGATAAATATTATCTGCAACAAACTTACGAAGCGGTCGCTTCCATGTATGCTCATCACGCATAGGCTCAGTAGCCAGATGGTATAACTGATCTCGCCAGTCTACCTTTGGATTCCTGATCTCGTTGATAAGTTCTTTGAAGTGGCCCGGCACATCTCCACGCTGTTTGCAAGAGTTAGCAGCAGCAATGATCTTAGTTTTCCATTGATTCTCCATCTCATCTTTACCAGACTGAGAATCTGCACCGTCCATAAAGAATCCAGTTGAGGGCATATCAGATAATACTTTGATCTTGCTGTTGCCATTGTTTATCAAGTCATTGTACACCTTGTCTGTACTCCATGACTCATCATACTTCTTGTCATACAATACATCAGGCGGTGGCCTCATGCCTTGCTTGATTAGTTGATAGTTAATTACATAATCTCCCGCAATATTCCAAAGCGTTGGATCACGATCACCTCTGCGTGTTAGGTGAAAGAAAGCCGGATGCATTACTTCATGCATCAATACAAACTGTAAGTCATCTTGTCCAAGTGTCGATAGAAACTCCTCATTGTAGTAAATAAATTTACCATCAGTTGCGAATGTTTGAATGTCATCCCTGCGTTTGATCTCCATGCCCAGTAGCAAGTGACCAAAGAAAGGATAGTCCATCAACGATCTTGATCTTGCGATCTGTAACTTACGATCCGTATCCATAGATTTTCTCCATTACATCTAGTGAGGGTTTATTTTTGCCGTCTAACATATCCTTAACATAACGAGCGTCGGCAATCGCTTCATCCTGTCGCTCTCTGTTACCTGTAAGAGAGCTTTCTGTAAGTAGCAAGTGCTCCACCATATAGTTACGAACATCCTCAAGCACTTGATCGTTAGTAAAGTTTAACTCTCTAATCATTCTGATAGTCTGATTTAACCCATCAATCCTAGACTTAAAGATTCGTGGATTATCCTTGCTGAGAATGTCAATTAACTCATCCATTTCTGTATGGATTTTATCGTACAAACATTGCATAGATGATTGCAAACTATCGTCCATACTTTGCTTGACTTCTTTCTTGATACTCTCTGCTTCAAGTTCGCTAACATTTGTAAGGAACTCTAGCCCATGAATATCAGGAATAGGTCGCATGAATTTGCCCATCTTAAACTTGCTAACAAATTGATTTACATCAGGATAGTCTGAGTATTTGAACATTCCTCCGCTATCGTTTAGCCGTTGCCTGGCCTCTTCCATAGCCTCATCATACTTACCATTGACTAGCGAGTCTTTCTCTATCTCCCATTCCTTTTCAGCATCACGAATAATCTTAGTCATCTCCATGATCTTAGAATTAGGTAGGATATAAGTATTATCTTGCTCATGCAGATATGGCAAGGTGTTTTGTCTGACAGCATTATCTACCCTACGCTTGATATCTACAAAAGGTTTAAAATACTTTTGTGCAATGGCAATCTTGTTGAAGTTACCAGAAGATGCTCTGCCCCCGCTGACATTGTAATCATCAGCAACCTTGTTTGATATAGCCTTATCTACCTTGCGTCCAGAAGGAATAGAGAAGTCTACCTTGATTAGTACAGCCTTTGTATTTAATGACATGATGTTATCCTAATACGATATCGACGTTATCCATAGCCCACTTGCCAAAGACATCAGTCTCCTGAATCTCAGGCTTAATCTTACGGGCCTCCATGATGCTCGTTACTGCATACTCACTTGGCAACCGCTCAAGATACTCCATGATACTAGCCATATTATCTACGGTCATCCAGTGTGACAATGCAACAGCGATTGCATACCTTGCGCTAGGGTTCTCTGGAACCTTAGCCTTTTTAGGTTCTTTGATGCACTGCTCAGGATCAGGAACCTGATCTGCAACCTGCTCATGAGACATAAACTCAGCAGCAGTACCCTCACCAACAAGAGATGCGTAAAGTTGAAACTTGATTGAGTCACTTGGATTTGCTCCTCTAACCTGAGAAAGTTTCTCCCATGAACGTGGCGAAGGCCAAGCCCATGAACCTCCTTTCTCTGGTCGATTGTGAATAAGATTGGAGTGGCTCTTGAGAAATGATGTCACCATTGGGTCAATTCCCTTCTTGATAAAGTGCGTAATCAATTCTGGCGCATCCATTACGACAGTGTAATGCATGAACCTGTCTTGAATTGCATACGACAATCCACGATTGACCCCACCATGCTCACGCTTGTTCATCATTGCCACAATGTGCCAATCTTTTGGCAAAGAATAGGAGCCGATTCTTTTCTCAAGTATTAACTGTTGAGCGGAAACAATGGTTGCTGGAGAACCGTCGCCAAACTCATCCAGAACAAACAAACCAGTCTCTCCATCCCTGTCAACATGGGGCAGAAAAGATGGTTGAGCAAACTCGGTACGGCCCTGATCGTTTACTCGTGGAACACCGCTAAAGTCTACTGGGTCGAGTTGTGACAAGCGAGCGTCCTTGACTGCACCAAATTGTTCCATACCAAACTTGGTAACAGCCTCAGTCTTTCCAATGCCAGACTCACCAGTAAACAAGCAAGAGATTCCCAAGTCTGTAGCAACCTTCAGAACTTGGGGTATTTGATTAGGCGTAATAGTAACTTCGGACATTACATTCTCCTGTTAATTATAGAAAGGTTTTAGTGGGTAAGATACCATAACAAGATGGGATATAAACTTACTCCTATCCATGTTGATGGCGTAGTGAGGCGTCCTATCATCAGACCCCATCCTCCATACCTTTACATCCCTGCCTTCATGCCTCTCAGTAAATAGTATTGGAGTTCTGGCAACCTGTTCAAACTCTGCCTCGTCAACATCATATATATCATCCTCAGACGCACTCATTTTTTATATCCTCCCATGATTTGTTTGCGTCCTCGTGTCGCTGATATAACTCTTCAAGTTCATCAGAAGTTACGAGTCTCTCCCTACGCCTGATCTTTGCTTCTTTTTTAGCATCAATATTATCCTGACGCTTTACCATCTTAGAAAAAATCTCTAGACGTTCTTTCTCGGAGAGATTCTTACCGTTTAGATACTCACCTGCAAAGTTAAATACCATCTCTTTCTCCATCTTACCCTATGTGGCTAGGGCGTTGCCTTCTCACGGATACCGTGAAATCTAGTCTTAGCAATGAACTTCTCGTTGCCTTCTATATCTATGTTCACCCAATACTTAAAATTAGGGGGGCATAGCATATCATTTCTGTATTCCCTGAGCAGATTATCCCACTGCTCATTGTTAGCATCCATAATGAATAGGTTATACAAATAGAACTCACGCTCCCTTGCATCCTCATTTCTTATTAAAACTATCCATGCATCCTCAAGTTCAGACCAATTAGACATACAACTAGACGTTGGTAGTTTTTCCAAATTATCGTAAGCGTTTTTTCTAAGCCTGCCCTTAGACTTTTCGCTACCTAAAAGCCTTAAACAAGCACCTTTTAGATTGCGAGAAATCCAAAGTATCGCCTCATAATTTAGCAGAAACTCGTAGCCTATCTTGTGCTTTGTCTGGCTTACTATCACGCCATGATCTGCCATAGCCCCGTATCCCATGCGTAAACTATCCTCATCATCATGAAAGAAACCATAGTCCCTTATCATAAGGTTTAGTTTATCCACAAGTTCTTGAGGATACTTATTGTTTTCATACGGCACAATCTTAGGCCACAAATCTCTGTGTCTCATATCGGCTCCGCAAACCAGTCAGGTTTTACTGATGGTGATTTCCACGTTGCAATAGACCACTTGGCACCGCAGTAATAATTTCTATACGCTTGCACCGGATCGTCATGCTTGTACTCATCCGGCATACATTGGGGCGGTGGGGTAAGCCCGATATCTGGTATGTTATCCGGCACTTTACGCAATGCCTCAAGCAATTCGCCTGACTTATGAGGTGGGCGAGTGGGATATCTCCTCAGTTTCTCGTTAAGCAAAGCCTCAAAGTGGGAAATAAGCCACTCATAGTTAGCCTTTGATGACCTAACCCACACCGTACAAGGATGATTTACATACGCAATCTTGTAGAACTTATGCTTGTCAGCGTACTCATCGCCGTCTAACACTCTGTGGGCGGTGCAAGCCTGTTGACACGACTCCAAAGGCATCTTGACAATGTGCTTGTCACACAGCATTTTTGCTGCACACCACGGACATTTGTGAACATAAAAATTGTTCATAAGCCTCACTCATTGATCTTGTGAATCAAATACAGCACCCAAACACCGAACAAAATAGGGGAAATTTTCCAAATAAATTCAATCACTTGTCCTCCTCAACTAAAGGGTAAAGGTCGGGGCAAAGAAATGAGCAGTTATTTACAGTCATGCTCAGGACTGTCGAGAGCACCGCCATTCAAGGCGATAGGGTAACATTAGGTCGTCGCATATGGACGCAAAATCCCATGACACGGGGCCAATGCATTGCCTCACAATGCTTAGACGCATAGGGGCCGTGTACTTACATGGCTAGACCGCGCCACCCTCACTCTTGCACAAGAGTTAAGTAGCCGTGTCACATATAACGATCTAGAAAGTCGCACGACATTACAAACTAGACCGGGCAGACTTGATTTTTTTATACCCTCGAACACTCATGAACTGCCATGAACACAAGGCCGAGGTATGCGGGGGAAACTAGCCCGCAAAATCGGACAACCTCCCAAAAATACGCTGTCAGAGGCCGTCAGAGGCTCGTGACGGGCCGATACAGAGTGACCCGCTACACCCCTACAGGGTAGGGTATTCCCAGGCTCAGACCGCCTCTCCCCAAGCCTACCCACGCTTAACGAATGTGTACGGAGTAGGGCGTGATACTTTGGGGCGCGAGATACGGCCACGAGTAGGCGCGTAAGGCGAACTACGTTGCGCGTATTTTGTCATTCTACGATTGACAACGTGCTTGACCTTCGGAGTCTTGGATTCCAGACGCATTGGTGCGTAATCCAATTCTGGAAGATCAGATGAAAAACGTGCGGAATTCGCACCTGTAGAGTTATAGATTACAGTTTTCATTGTTTTCCTTTTGGGAGTGGGCTTGAAGGATTGCCCTAGAACATAGGACAATCCCGCAGGTTAGGCCGCTTTTTTGGAGCCTTGCATGGACTTTTTCTTGATTCGGTTCATCTCGTCTTGAAGGTCTTTGTAAGCCTTCTGGACGTCGGTGTTCTGAATCTGGGAAACTGCATCATCCTCGTTTTTCTGCAACTTTGCAGTCACGGAATTGAGGACTTTTGCAATAAGCCACTCAGGAACCTCAGAATCTGCCTTCTCGACGTTAAACCATGCGTTTGACTCGGTATTGGCCAAATGGTTTGCATCGAACGGGTCGGTGCGGAAAGTAGAAACAGCCTTCCACTTGAACACACTTTTACCGTTATCCCACGCGACATTGGCTTGTTCGCAGATCCACTTAATCATGGATTTCCGCCAGTTAGCGGGTGACACCATGACAGCGTGCCTTAGCAGATCAAGATTCCCATCAGCGTGAGCGTGATAAAAAGCCCCCACCATGATAATCTGATGATCTACCTGAACTTGCTTGCCTTTTTTGCCGTTCGCGGTTAAGGCAGATTTGACTTTAGAAGCGGTTTTTTCGATCTTGATTTCGTTAGACATGATAAGTCTCCGATAGATGGATTGCGGAATTACAATCCTTCAAGACCACACCGCGATGATGGCATTGCTACCTTTTTCATTGGGTACCGCTTCCGGCCTAAGCCTCGCGCCTCCAACCCGCCAAACCTGTTACAAACTGGCCCCGACGCTGTTCACGCCGTGTTATGGGTCTATTGGGCTACACCCGCCCTATGCCTTTACGCACTCGCTCAACACTTGATACATAGACGCGCTCGCTACTACGCGCCACGATTATTTAATTCTGGGAAGCCCGACGGGGTTCTGTAAAAGTCGCGCTAAGTCAGCCAACCGTACCTACGCAGTTATTACCATTCGGGAACATGAAACTACCATGCTGTGCGAACCTATCCAGAAACGTATCGCATAATCCGCTTTGGGTATCGAAACCGTTTATTCGGGGTGCAGATTAAACCCGATAGTCCCGCGACACTTTATAGAACCGTGCCGTGAGTCTCTGGCGCCCGTGACAGCGACCCCATAAACGTAATTATACGCCTATGGCGCACGATTGCAAGTCGCGCACACTTACAAATGCACACTATAAACAAAGGGTAAGGGGGGGTAGTATATTCGAGGCGAAAGTTTTGGAAGGTACTCCCAGGCCCAGGTGGGAACGATCCAGACTTGGGAATCCTGGTCCACGGGGACATACAATATAAAAAAAAACGACATTAACACACGCTTAAGGTCTGCTCTAAACTTAGTCTGGTATATACGTATACTGTAATTTGGTACTGATTGTTTGAATATTGTTGGTGTTATATGGAGTATATGGGAATTTGGCTTAGCGGCAAAATTTTTTTCCAAATTTTTTGGGGGGTATATTTTTCCAAAAGTTATCCACAGACTTATCCACAGGTTATTAACAGGTAAATTAGCCTGTAAATATAGGATTTTTATAGGAAATTTAAAAGTTATCCACAGAAAGTAGGGTCCCTTATAATAATAATATAAATAATATATAATATATATAGTAGAAATTACCTATACCTATACCATTACCTAATCTATACCTGTACCTATTCCTTTCCTACCCTATACCTAGTTGTGTAATTACTACATCTACCTCTAATTCTACTCCTCTTCTTTATCAATATCTATATCTTTATCTGTTTCTGTATCTGTTTCTTCCTCTACTTCCTCTCCAGTTGCAGTTTCTGTTAAGGATTTTTTCTCTAATATGCAATAAATTTTTGCTAACAGATTGATTTTTAAAAAAAGTGTGCAGTCTGGACCCCCCAATATGGTATAATGGTAGTAAAGATTAGGGGCTTTGCCGGCCATCTCTCCCCTCGTTAGAGGGTCCCTTCTCCCTTCTTGCTGGCAAGGCCCCACCTTAAACCTCAATTAGGAGATAAATATGGCATACGGAATGGGCAAGGGTGGTGGACCAGATAATTTTGGATCCAAAGGAATGGGCGCGGGTAAAAACAGAAGTGGCCGTCCGGGCGGCATGAAGTCGTCTCCTGGCGGCAATCCTAAAAGCGCAGGAAAATCTACGGCGGGGGCTGGCGCAGATAAGGCTAAAAGATCTTCCAGTACCATGAGCAAGGCTCGTTGGGACAATATGACAGACACTATGAAACGAAAAGAGTATGGTACTACGTCGTATAAAAAATACAAAGAAAGCTCAGTAGGAAAAACTGGCCGCCGTAAAGGAATGAAAGCCCTATAATGTCTGTTAAACGTAGAGATGGTCAAGTAGTCCACTCCAGTGTATGGACTACAGCCAATAAAAAGAAAGTAATCGACATGTTTGCTGCAGGCGCAACAGTCGTTGAGGTATGTCGATTTCTTGGCATCCACAAATCTACGTTTTACCGTTGGCTCAAGGATGAGCGAAAAGGAGATTTTCAGCGCACCATTGAATTGGGTATTCAGGCATCAGAAGCTTATTGGATTCAAGTTGGAAGAGACAACCTAGAGAATAAGTCATTTAACACATCGTTATATGCCTTTATGATGGTTAATAAATTTAACTATCGTTCTACTTATTCTAAACAAGAAGTGGAAAAAACAGAGAATAAAACTACAACCGTTGAAGTTAAAAAAGCGGTTGATGTTGACTCAATCATTGAAAAATTAACAGCTAGCACGGAGGAGAAGCCTGAGCTTCTAAACTAATATGCCCGGATACGGAATGAAAAAAATGCCCGCTAAAATTAAACCAAAGAAGGCTAAGCCGTATGCTAGCAAACCTATGAAGAAAACGCAGAAGAAGGCTGCGAAGGGGTACTAATATGGCGAGAGCTGGAGGCACTGCAGGCGGGGGAATGGGTGGCGGACCAGATTCCGCTCCCGGAGGATCTTCGGCGTCAGGGCCGGGAACGGATGGCCCCGGTAACGCTCCCGGTGAGGGAATGGGTGCTGGAGCTTTTGGAGGTGGAGGAGGAGCTCAGTCTTCACGAGAGAAGTCCGCACAGGCTTTTAGAGAAGCTATTGCTAGGGCAATGGGAGTAACAGCCGCTACTCCTTCGCCTATGTCTCCAGAAAAATCTGCCGCTGCAGATATTGCCGCACAATTAAATGCTAGGGAAGAAGCTGCTGCTGCTCAAGCTGCTGCTCAAGCGGCTCAAGAATCTAGAGATCCAGCTTACAGAGACGCAGCGGTTGAAGCACAAGTTATGGGGTCTTCAGTTGGTTCTCCTTCTGTAAATTTAGATAATGCTGTAGATCCAGCTAATCTAGGTTTCAATCAGGGAACTGATGACGCTGATGCAATTGCCGCTGTTATGGACTCAAAAGGCGCGTTTGCTACTCAAGATGACGATCCTGTTGGAATTTCAATGGCAGGCATGAGAGGAATGGAAGGAGCAATTACATCTCCATCTATGGCAGGTATGAGAGGAATGCAGGGAGTAGTTACATCTCCTTCTATGGCCGGCATGCAAGGTATGCAAGGAGCCTTAACAGGCGCAACAACTTTAGACGATCCACAAGGAACTGAAAAAGGATTGACGCAAGCTGAGATTGCTCAAAGATCATTTGACCTATCTACTCCAGCTGGATTTAGAGAGCAAGAAAGAGTTAAAATGGGTATGCCCTCTCTTACAGACAGAACACTTTCACCAGAAGAAGGTGCTGAAGTAGACAGGCTCTTGAAAGCTTATAGAGAAGCACAAACCCCTTTTGGGAGGACAATAAGATCTATTCTTGACACATATACAAACTATAGCACTTTTGGGCTTGCAGCAAAAGGAATAAAAGCTGCTTTGGACGCATTAGGATTTAATGTAAATCCGGGGATTGTTGAGCAAGCAATTAGAAATGTTCAAGAGATTAATACTCAAGGCGCTAGAGGAGCAGGAGGGGTTTCTGTAGGATCAAGAAATGATGGAATAGTTGCATCTATGCTTGAAAGCGGGCAACTAGATTACGTAGAGCCTTGGATGAAAGGTCTTTCTGATCAGCAAATACAGTATTATTTTGATAGGCCAAGCGAGCTTGAATGGGTAAGAACCACTTGGTCTAAGGCATTTGGTCTGCCTTCAAAATATAATAATTAAAAAGCGGTCTGGTTACAGGCCATAACATAGGTGTAAAATAGGTGTATAACATGGAGAAAAAAATGGTAGCAAATCAATTTAGAGCAATGGATCGTATGTTTGAGCGTATGATGGGTTTTACTGGACATCGTACTCCTCTTGCAATGGTAGAATCAGCAATGGACAGGATGGAGTCGATGCTTAGCTCGATTCCAACTAATAGTGAAGAGTTCACGGTATGGAAACTTGTCCCTACAACTTATAGGACTGAAGTTCAAAAGGATGGTTCCATCCTGTTCAAAATTGTTGAAAAGAAAGAAGACCAGAAAAGCGAGTTTTCTGAACACTTGAGGGGTCCTGACGTAGATGCCGATAAAAAGGTGTAGTCTAAAAAACGGGAAGAAAGGGTACAAGTGGGGTGACAGCGGCAAGTGTTACCCCACTCGTGCTCAAGCCGAAAAGCAAGCGGCAGCTGCCTATGCTTCAGGCTATAAGAAAAAGTGACATTACCAGAAATTTCAAAAGATGTATATGCAAACACTAAAAATGCTGAAGCTGCGGTTGCCTTTGCAAAGTGGGCGCAAAATGCTGAGTATGATCAAGTGGTTAATGCATATGCTAAGTGTCATAATGATCCTAACCTTGATGATTCCTTTGTTCGTACTCTTGGGCAGCTTGACAGGTATTATCTTGGCGTGTTTTTATGCAACCGCCACGACATGTTACATCCGTGGATATATGAGAGATGCCGTGAAGTCGAAAGTGACAAAGATAGAAGACTCGATCTTTGGGCCAGATTTCACTATAAAAGTACTATAATAACTTTTCTTGGTTGTGTTCAAGAAATACTTTGCAATCCTGACATAACCATAGGCATACTGTCTTATTCATCTAAGCAGGCTAAACCTTTTCTTCGTCAGGTAATGCAAGAGCTTGAATCAAACGAAAAGTTGCAGGCTTTGTTTCCAGATATTCTTTATGAGAAACCTAGGCAGCAAGCCTCTAAGTGGGCAGAAAACGAAGGCATTTGTGTAAAGAGAAAGTCAAACCCTAAAGAGCAGACTGTAGAAGCTCACGGTTTGGTAGACGGACAGCCTACTGGTCGCCACTTTCAGTTGATTATTTACGATGACGTTGTTGTTCAGGAAAGCGTTTCTACTCCAGAACAAATAGCAAAGACGACCACACAGTGGGAGTTATCCCTTAACTTGGGGTCTACTCATAATCCTAGATATCAGTATGCTGGAACTAGGTATTCATACGGTGATACGTATGGTACGATTTTGCAGAGAGCTGCAGTTAAACCTAGAATACACACTGCTACCCATAATGGGCAAATGGATGGTATACCAATCTTCCTCACTCCAGATAGATGGGAAGAGATTAAGAAAACAACATCCACTTATACAGTAGCTTGCCAACAACTTCTTAATCCAATTGCTGGTAGCGATGTTGCGTTTAAGTCAGAATGGTGGAGAGAGTGGGAAGTAAGGCCGTACACTATGAATGTGTATATACTTGTTGACCCAGCTAGCTCAAAAAAGAAAGAGTCAAACAGAACAGCAATGTGCGTAGTTGGTGTTGATGCTAACTACAACAAATATCTTTTAGATGGCGCTTGTCATAGAATGAGCCTGTCTGAAAGATGGGATTATTTAAAGAAGTTAAGAGCCAAGTGGAAAAGAGCTCCGGGAGTTAGAGAAGTAAAAGTAGGCTATGAGCGTTACGGTGCTCAAAGCGACATTGAGCATTTTAAAGAGATGATGCGTATAGAAGGAAGTAACTTTCCAATATACGAGTTAAACTGGGTTGGTGGTGGAGGGTCACAATCCAAAAAGGATAGGATACAAAGATTAGAGCCAGATCTAAAAGATGGTTCTTTCTTTTGGCCTTACCCAACAGATAAAAATATGCTAACATCTTTGCAAGAAGATTTAAAAGAAAGGAAACAAGAGTTTCTTTTATCTAAAAAAATTCTTTGTAAAGATGAAAATGACAAAGTATACGATCTTGTTAAGTGGGTAAGAGACAATGAATATAATCTTTTTCCTACTATTCACCCAGACTTTTTGGACGCATTATCCAGAATATACGATATAGATCCTACACCTCCTGTAGTTAGAAGTTACAGGAATTTGGAACCGGAAGCAGAGGCAGCTTACTAATGGCAAGAAAAGCTAGAATAGGACGAAAGACATACCAGCCTAGGCGAGTAGCCTACCGTATGTCAAACGGAAAAGCTTTTTACGAAAAACAGCCACGCAAGTTTCCTTATGGAGTTTTACCATACGTGCAACCGACATATTGGGTATCGGGGTATTGTGTGGATGACTAATGAAAAAATTACTCCTTTGTTTTCTTTTAATATCAAATAGTTCTTTAGCTCAACAAGAACCGCCAGAGGACATGTATCATTTTGATGCACCGTTTACTTTGGCATGCACGCCAAGCTTCATGAGTATGGCGGACCATCTGGCAAATGACTATGGTGAAATACCTATGGTCATGAGCCACATGAGTCAAGATACAACAATTGTATTATTTGTAAACAAGGAAAGCACAACGTCTACTGTAGTCGTTACAAGACGTGTAAAAACTGAAGAAGAGGCTTGCATTATATGGGCAGGCCAAAGCAACGGCACTTCTTTCAGCGTTAATCCTGATCCTGTTTTTCCTGAAAAAAGTTTATGAATATACCAACGTATCTTATAGGCGCTATTATTTTTATTATAGGCCA
>Ga0208162_1000164_pt1 | contig 36910 bp, 36 predicted proteins | sample CB_VirMetaG_4_FD_184539 | JGI IMG/M metagenome (GOLD analysis project Ga0208162, IMG submission 184539) | Freshwater to marine saline gradient viral communities from Chesapeake Bay - CB_1508_1M Viral MetaG (SPAdes) (version 4) | ecosystem: Environmental > Aquatic > Marine > Coastal | place: USA... | reverse complement strand
AAAGCATCATGAGTAAAAAATGCTAATCCTCCAACATCTGCATCCGAACCTGTTTGAACACCTGCGATAGAACCGAATGGTCTTCCCGAATTGATTTTAGTAAAAGTCATACCAACAGATTCATTATTATCGGCTTGAGTTCCACCTGTTTGCTCAAGAATAAGTGTAGCGGTATTGATTGCACTTGTAGGGTCAAAATTCGCACTTGATTTAATGTGTAAATCAGCAGAAGGAGCAGTTTCACCAATACCGACTTTTTTATTCCCATCAATTCTCATTACTTCATTTAATGGGTCATTATACAAATCGCTTGGGCCTTTTGTTTTGAAAGCAATATATCCCTCAAAATTATTAGAATTTGCACCTGCCATAGCAATTTCTGTCATAGAAGTAGTGCTACCGCTATTTCTTAATTTAAGGACTCTTTCAGTTGTTCTATCAGTAGTGGTTAAAGAAATATTACCATCTTCAACATCTAATCTCTCATCAGCGGTGACATTTTGATTTAATCGAATACCTACATTTCCTGTTGAACCATCAATACGCAACACTTCTGTTGTTGTTCCACCATCATTTACTTTGAAAATAATATCTTTATCTTCTTCTTTTGCTTCTATTTCCACATCACCAGCATTACTTTTAACAGTTAATCCTTCGGTATATCCCGAATCATCTCTACCAATGCTTAGTTCATTTTCAGCCTTACTTGTAGTAAGATACTGGACTTCCATACTACCAAAACCATCACTTGTGTATTTAATAACCGCAATAATCACATCACCAGCATTAAATTCTGGAACCCTATCAATAGTAGATGTAGAAAATTTTCTTATAGCCAGTGTTCCACCATTACAAACTAATAGATGATAATTACCATCAGTAGCATTAAAACTACTTGAAGTGAAATCAGTTGTTCCCGAAACTGTGACTAAAGCCCCATTTTCAAATACTGTTCCGCCACTTACTGAAACAACATTTCCTGTTGATGCTTGCGTAATATCAAATTCATTTGCTGAACCTTTAATAGCATAATTTCCTTGCATTCCTTGTTGTAGTGCCTTTATTAATCCTGTATGTGGGAAATCAACACTATCTTGTATTTGAACAGGAGGAGAAGCCCCTCCGCCTTGCTCATTAGTTGCATAATAAAACGGGTTTGTTTCTGTTGCCATATCACTCTACCTCCAATATAAAAAATATCTCTAATGTTTCTGATGATGAGAAAGGGCCAATTCCTGTAAAATTATTTCTTATTAATAAATTTGAACTGTTAAATATTCCCGCTTCCCTAACTACTTTTCCACTCAAAGCACTTGTAGAACCCGCTATTGATAATTTAACTTCAAGAACATTATCTGCTGACTTGACGACAGATGGAGTTATAGATAAACCTAATGGCACATCTAACCCCGTAGCAATAGGGCTTGTGGAATTACCACCAAGCCCAATGTCTCCACTATTAATTATTCCTTGTATGTATGTCGCTACCAATTCTTTTACTTTATCTGTTATCAATATTCTTCCTCCAATAATGTTGTAAATGTAAAATTACCACCAGCGAATCCTAATGGATATTGGCCCGAATTAGTTCCTGTATTTAGTTGCTGACCAAATCCTAATGTAAAACCTGTGCCTGTGGATTTTCTTATTTTGAGTTTTAATAGGTTAATATTCAAACCATCAATTGTTGTGAAGTTTTGGGTTTTATCTACAAAGTTTTTTCTTTTCAGATAGTTAGTTTGTTTCTTAGTATCTAATAACAGTTCAACAAATCTATCTGCTATTTCTTTACTATATTTTCCGACTTTTAATTTAATTAATCCATCAATGGTGTGTTCTAACTCTAAAACAATATACTGATTAGTATGTATATTTTCTCTTGGTAAAGACACCGTAATAATATCTCCTGCTCTTAATTGTGAAACATTATTATGACCTATTGTGAATTTAAAAGTGGAACTTAATTCACTATGTATTTTAAGCAATTCTATTGCCTTAGAATCTACTTCTTCTTGAGTAGTTAGTTCATCAGAAAAATGCTCTAAAGTTTTTCTACCTATATCATTTTGGCTTTTAATATTTCTTCTTATTGCTCTATGATTTGCTCCATAAACAATAATTTCATTATAAATATCAAACATATTTTTATCTCTTTCATATTCATATATTTTAACATCAGAATCTTCACTCAAAAATACATTAGGGTAATTATCAGTATTAGTTTTATTTCTTATAATAAATTTATTATCATAATATAATATGGTTTTATTCTTTTTATTTAATAGTAGATTTAAACTATCTAATAATGATTTACCTCTAATATCAGGAGCAACAAATAGAGGATAATCTTCTTCATTTATTATTTGAAAATCTATACCTTCTTCTTCTAATAAGTTATTTATTAAATCATTTGTTTCATTACAAATATAAACAGTAGTTCCAATCATACATCTCTTAGCACTATTACTAAAAGAATTAGTGACTTGTAGAGTAATTGGTTCGGAAATACTCACAATTCCTTTTAATTTTTTAATATTAGATAGCGTTAAATTGTGTTTATAGTAAATATTAGAAGCCGTAGATGACTGTTGCTTATTTTTAGAATAAGTTATAGAACTCTTAATAAAATCATCTCCATCTGAAAATACCATACTGGTTGGTAAATCATTCATTATATCATCTAATTTTGTTGTAGTTCCTGAATACGCTTGAACATCTCTTACAACTAAGTGTTTTTGATAGCGATTTGAAGTATTATATGCTCCACTGACAGTTGTAGAAATATCATAATGTAAGGAGTTATTATCTACAATAACATACATAGACAAAGCCGATTCTCCATCTCCTTGAATAGTTGTTGAAATTTTATTTTTGACAGAATAAGATTTAATATCTTCAAATGGCTTATTTGTTATGGGATTTATTGTATAAGAAGAACTTAGCATATTCAAAGAAATGTTTTTATTTGAATTTTCGTGGAAACAGACATGATTTGGTTGTAAAATAACATAAGTATCGGTATCTAATTTTTCATCCGTTGTTATAATGTGTCTAATTTCTGTGCTTGAAGTATCTAATTCATGAGAAATAACATAAATTATTTTGTATGGCATAATATTATTCATACTTCTACTATGTTTTTTATTTCTTAATACAGGAACGCTATCTTCATCTGTATAATAGCCTTCATATGACGCTAAATAGCATCCAGTTAAATCTAATAATTCTAACCATTTGTATTTGTTTCCGTTGTTTGTCGCTCCATTTGTTCCTTCTGCTGAATCAATAGTATAGTGATATACAGTTTCTCCACCAACCGCCCTACTTGTTTGGTAGCCTTCGGGATAATTAGTCACATGATAGGCATTAGTTTGAGCATCTTCCATATCTAATCTTGGCTTAAAACCAAATTGAACTCCTGTTGATTCAGCAGTAGTATTCAAATCTCCTACTGTGTGAGATAGCATAGTTCCTATGCCTCCTTTTTGGGCAATAGCAAAGCCCATAAGTTCATCATTAGTAGTATATTCTATTCGAGAAACTCCTTCAATTGGCAGACCGACAGTTCCATAATCTAATTCTTGGTTAGTGGTTTCTTCTGCTTTAAAAGTTCCCAAGACAATTGGCAAGAAACCTTGCATAAATAATTCATTACTATGGGTTAAACTACCCAATTTAGCATCTCCGATTTCATTACATAAGAAAAGTTGCTTAAATAAATGAGAAGGAGTGTGCCTATCATATGTGGTATCAAATGAACTTACTGTAAAACTTCCTGTGTTAGAGTTATATCCCCATGTTGTAAAATAAGGAAATAGGCTTGTCGAAAGCCTATTGCTTGTAATTGTAGAACCAAGCCTACTTCCAAAACTTGTGCTTTTAGTATCGGTATCTGCATCATTCTCAAAAACACTATCGCTTCCACTATCGCTTCCCCCATATCCGTCTTCAAAAGTATTTACTCCAACTACTTCTGAGCATTTGGTTTTATTGTCAAAATTATTTGTTCCCGATGTGACAAGAGCAGAACATTCTGCGATAGGTGTTGAATGGTCTTCAAAGATAGTAGTTAAACCTAAAGAAGTGGGGCCTTGACTACTAATATAAACATAATCAAAAATATCAGTGCTTTCTAAGGCTTTTTTAAATTTCTCTAAAAATTGTTCATTCATATCATTGTCAAGCCAATCAAAACCATCAATATCTATTCTAACATCAGTAGCCCCCGCAATAGATGGAAAACTTCCTGTATTATCAGAATCGGGATTAAAGTCAAATCTGTAAGTTAGTCCTGTTCCCGAAGTGACAGTATTAGAATCGGGAACTACTAATTGGATATATCCATTATTCATTCCACCAACACCAGTCCAACTTGACCAATTAAATGTGGTTTTTAATGTAGTTCTCGAATAAGTAGTTGAAAGATGGGAACTTGTAATAGTTTTACTTAAACTAATTCCTTTTCCAACCTTTCCAATAGAATCATCTCCACCAGTTCCTTTAATAAAAGGGCTATTAATAACATCTTTAGCCTTTAGAGCATAAATATCCCCATAATATAAATCTCCCTTTTCTACTCTATTTACATTATTTAATGTAATAACAGAAGAACTTACTCCGCTAACTTCTCCGATAACTAACCCATTGGTAGTCGTTAAAATATCTCCTCTAATTAAGGGATTAGAACCTGCCGTATAGTCAGTAGTCACATCAATAGTAGTGCCTGTTCCATAGTCATTACTTCCTCCTTCTACTAAGGTTAAAGAATTAGTTCCATCAATATTGCTTTCTAATTTAGTATAAGGCATTGGTAAAACAGGGAGAACTTTCTTTTTGGGTTGTTCCTCTTCTATATTAATTGAGTTGAATCCAAAATCTAAAACCACTTCTGTTAATCTCATTATACTAAACATCTTTAAAGAATTAATTTCTTTATCATTATCAAGTATAGAAGATACTGCATAGTCTTTATCTTTATAATTGACTCTATTTGTATTAATTCCTAAATTGTCCTTTGTTTCTTGTGAAGAGTCTATGTCTGCTTCATTTAAAGAAATAATACCATAATTTGTAGTAGTTCTATCATATCCCGCAGAAAGCAAGGCAGTTTCTCTTTTATTACTATATGGTAATAAATCACTAATGCTATAAATAAACATTCTATCCGCAGTAGAATCTCTAATATTAAGTAGGGCTCTTACTTTGGATATATTAAATTCAGGTCTATAATAAGTAGTTGGGGAATCTATTGTAGATAAACTTGCAATTAGGTTTGTGTTGGTAATGTTAGTGGCTTGTTTATCATGAACAATCGGTATTTCGCTTTGCCCTGAAGGTAAAATATTTGCATCATAAAATTTAGAACCCATAACAGAAGTTATACCCCTACCTTCGATTTCTAAATTGGGTCTTGAAGTTATTTTTCTATTTACACCGAGTAAGTTATCGTAATATGTTCCTCCATCATATAAAAAACCATTTTCGTTTTTATATGCACTACCGTAGTATTCGATATTAGAGTCCTTATTATAAAAATCTAATACAATGTCATTATTCAAATAACTGTGATTTTTTCTAAGTATGTTGCCCTTTTCTACATTAAATATTCTATAAATAGGTGAGCCGAATCTTTCTTTATAACTTACTCTATTTGCAGAAGTAGTTTGATAAGTCATATAATCTAAAACTGAGGCATTTGAATCTGACATAAAAGGACTCAATAAAGAAATCATTTTTCCTCCATGTAAAATTCCACCATTGATTATGGAAAATTCGTGGCTCTTTTTATTGTATTCGTCATAAATACCTTCTGTTGTTTTGCCAATTATTGTAAGAGTATCTGTTGTTAGGACAGAAATAGGAGCAGGAGATTTTAGCCGTATTGCAGTTGAAGTAGCATTCAACGGATAAGAAATATCTATTATTCCCAAAAAAACCCCGTTAGAATAAATTGCGTTTCCTTCATGAGCATAACGGTTGGCGTTTGTATTTGAAAGACTATTATTATCTAACAAGAAATACTGGTCTCCTATGTCTTGGTTGCTTAATAGATTACCAATAGTCACGCTTAATTCATCAGTAGAAACTAATTCTTCTGAAATAGCATTAGCATAATTAATATCTTTCCTTGCTAGCAATAGTGGATTATGTGGGGCTACTTCTATTTCCTTCAATGCCCCATTATCTTTCACGCTCACAACAGTAAAATCAAGTAAAGAATTAACAACATTAAAATCTTCATATTCTTCGGGAGTAGCATCATTTCCAAGATTAGCAAAGAAATAAGAATCATTTTTCATATTTTGGACTTTGCTGATATAATATCCTCTTGCTAAAGCATTTGTGGTATCAGTGGAAGTGTTTGGTAAATAACTACCTTCTGCATATCCTCCTAATGAAATGCTATATCCTCCTGTAAATAAAACGCCTTTATCAGAAGCCCCTCTTAAATCAGAAGCCGAATCAATAGCAGCATTAGAAGAAAGTGCCTTATTAAAAATAATTTTATTATTTAGCCTCGAATAGTATAATAATGCACTACCTCCCGAAAGTAATTCTACTAAAGAATTATTTTCTAACCTAACATCACTACCTGCTGAATAACTACCAGTGCTTTCCGATATTCTTCCAACATAACATATGTGTTGATTGAGTTTAGCATATAAGTGGGTAAAATTATCTAATTCTTGTGATGAGGGGTCTGCATCAGTAGCAACAACTGTCACACTATCACTAAACTGTATATTATTACTATCAAAAGTGGCTAAAGATAAGGAAATTTGGCTTCCTCCACCCGTTTCAAATGGAAATAATTCGGGATATGGGCTTTCACTGGAATATATTATATCTTCACTAAATACAGTCTCTTTATTAATAATAGGAGATAATATTTTATTGAATTTATCTCTTCCCGATATATCAACATAAGTTTGCCCTTGTTCTTTGTAGGTGGTAATTGTTTCTATTTCTCCTTCAAATCTATTTATTTCAATAGAATATGCTCCATTTAAATAGGCCAAAACATTAGAATCATAAGAATCAAATTCATAAGTTAAAGTTAATAACTTTTGATTTTTATTTGTTGAAGAAACCTTTGCTTCCAATAGAGCAAAATTATGTGCATCGAACCGAACATATAGGTCTTTTTCTCTACCTTCCATTATTTTAAAATCAGTTAAAAGAGTATTATTTAGGTGATTAAATGCTCGTCTATAAATAATATCATCAGTAGAAAGAGTAGGAGTTCCAGCAGTAAATACTCCTTCGGTTGTGGCTCGGTAATAATTTTCTAATGTAATAGTAGAAGTAGAAGCCCCATTAGAAACACTTCTAACAATACAAATTACATTACCTATTTTTATTTCATTACCCGCAACCAGATAAGATTCTATATCATCAATATCTATTGTCACTACTCTATATCCACTAGGAGTAGTAAGGCTATCAATATCACATTCTATTGTTGCCCAATCCTGTGTTTCTCCAATATGAACTCTATGTCTAACACCATAGAAATCATTTTCTTTAAGTTTAACATTTGTTATTCTGAAAGTGTCTATAATAGTGGTTTCGCTTCTACCTGCAATATTATTAAAAGATTCATTAGTAGTATGTTTAATTACATTAGATAAAATGTTAGTGCAATTAGGAGAATAAGAATAAGTCAAATATCTATATTCACCATTGTAATTATTATTAAATTGGTCATCACTATCTCTTCTCGCATTTACAAATATGTCTTCATAATTAGAATTAGTGCCATAACCTGTTATGCTTTCTCCTTCATTTGAACCACCGTTAGTTGTATCTAAATCTCTTAGATTATCGGTTAGTGTCACTTTCATAGAATACCTACTATAATCTACTATTTGTCCTAAGTATTCTTGAGTAGTCAAAATAGTGCATTCATCAGCAGAAGTCATATCAATAGTCGTTCCCGTAGAAACCCCTGTTTGCCTAACAAAATATTTTTTATTATGGTCTAATTCTCCTATTTTATCTAAAGACTCATCATAAAAATAAAACAATGGATTAGCACACATAAGTTCATTTTGTAAGTCCTTTTTAATTCCCGCAGAAAAAGCAACAACATTTGAGTTCTGTGGCGGCCCTTTAATAATCATAAATTTAGTGTCTTTAGGAATCTCATTTCCTAATTTCGGAGAAAATTCAAAAGCATCTCCCAATACATCTTCTTTTATGACTTCTGTAATTTTAGCAAAATGGTGTTGTAAATGGTCGTCTGCATATAATAAAACAAAGTAATCGTAATTATCGAATTTTTTATTCGTATCATCCCAATCAGACGGATTGAATAGATAGCCTGTCTGTGTAGCGGTTTGATATGTTTTTATCCTATATCCCTTAGTTGTATTCAAATTACTATATGGACTGTTGCCCGAAAACTCTTCATACGAATGAGTTGTTTCAGAAGCATCGGTATGAATAGCAGTATAGAGCCTTGTTCCATCCGTAGAATAAGTGCTACTTGTCGTTATTTTACAATTAGTAGGCACATCTATGTTGCTTGCAGAAGCCCCTCCCTTTGTATATACTGCAACTGTCATAGGTCTATCTCCTCAAATCTTAGGTAAAGAAGAACATCATTATAGTTAGGCATTAAATTTGAGTGCCTAACAATTTTACTTGATATTCTATTTGAGATATACATTTCGTGCATTTCTCCCATAAATTGTTTATTCGTAGTGGCTGAACCAACTCCCGTAGCATTTGTTCCATTTGCTCCTAAAAAGCAATCGGTTCTGTCAAATGCAAAACTATCAGTAGCAACAATTGTTTCTTCTTTAATCAAAATGCCATTTAGGTAAATGAATACTTTCTTTTGTAAGTCATCATAAATGCAAGAAACTTGGTGAATTTTATTAATATATGTAGGTTCTTGATAGGCTTTTAAAAAGAGCCCTTCCCCAGTGGTCAAGGTTTTACCATGAGGAGATACTGTTCTAATTTGACTTGCAGTTTTAGTATTTACTTCTCCGAGCAATACAAATTTATTATCTTCTCGAATAAACACTTTTTGGTTAACTCCCTCAATAAAATCTACTGCATTAGAACCTAAAGAAACATAATCTCCTGTATTTGTTCCACTACCAACAGTATTCACTTTCCAATACTTAAACCTACCAAACTCATCAAATCCTTCTGTTTGGTCTATTCCATCAGTAGCACTATAAGTATATGTTCTACTATATGAAGGTAAAATTACCGCATCGGTAGTTATTTCTGTTTTACTTACCATATTAGGAGTTTTAATACCTACTTTTATTCCAAATTCAGCAGGTTGGTTTTGATTATGTTTTGTAGTATTTACTAAAGAAATATGAAAATTATCATTGTAAAAGATAATCATTTCGTGATTTAGCCTACCCGCAGTAGTGCTTGCTAAATAGGCTTCACTTTGCCTATCGCTCGCTGAATATAATCTTGAGTCAATTGCTGGCATTACTTTATCTGATGCATTGATTAAACGAGGACTTGGAGGAGTGTCGCTAAAAGTTCTTCCACTAACTACACTTGGTTTTTCATCCCACCCTGCTCCATATCCATTAATATCATATGGGGTAATAATTGCTTCAAAAATAAAAGAGCCTTCATGACCCCATAAACCATATCTTACATCATCAGCAGTATTTGAATTATTATTTGTATCGGGTATATTATCAGAATAATCTATTTTAACAGAAGCATTACACATAATAGGGAATTTTAATGCCCTTTGTTTCCCTGCTAAAATATGATACATTTAAATTACCTCAAGGAATAACTGTTGCTACTTCAAATTGCATACTAAACTCTACTTCTATTGCTTCTCCGCTTAATGTAAAATCGAAACTTCTAATAAAACCACTAATTCCTTCATCTGTTTGAGAATCGGGGAATTCACTTGTTGGTAAAATAATATTATCATTGTCTAAAGAATCAAATGTTCCTCTTGAAGAAAAGTTTAGAGGAATTTGAATAGTCTCTAAAGGAGTAGTCGTGCCTCTTTGATTATACGAGGAATCAACTGCTGAGTCTATTAGTATTACTAATTCATCAAAACTTTGATGTTTAGCAATACCAGTAGAATCTACTCCCGAAGCAATCAACTGTGCTATTTCTTGTGCCGTCATTTGAACAGTAGTTGGAGTTCCATCAAAGTTTTTTGTAATTGGCCCATTTGTAATAAATCCGCTTAGGCTTAGAGTTTTTTCTGACATACCAATATCAAGTGCTACTCTTTGGGATTCTCCCGTTGCTAATCCAGAAAAAGGAATACCGAATGAAGGTATTGTTTTATTAACAGAAACGCTAACAGTATTTACTCTCAACTCTATTAGATTTTCAGTTAGAGTGTTTGCTTCAAAGGCTTTAGTTTTAAGATACACAAAAGACATAATTATTCACCTAAAAAGTTGTAGTTGTTGAAACAGACCGAGTGACTTTGTTGTTAATCATTTGTCCTATCTTGTCTGCTATTCTTCGTAGTTCAGTATCAGAAGTATCTCTTGCATTAATCGTAATATTGAAAGTATTTCCACCATTAGAATTAGATAACATGGTTTTAGAGTCCTTATTAGAATAAACTCTTGAACCCGATGGTAATTTAACTAATTCAGGCCCCCTTTCTCCAACAAGAGAAAGCCCCGAAGTTGTTGTTCCACCATCAGCAAATGGGTTAATGTAATCAGCCAATGCTTTTACTGCTAAAAGTGCTGCTCCGATTATTAAAAGTGGCATTCCTTTAATTATCATAACAATACCTGCTACAAGAAGAAAACCATTTATAATTGCATCATAAGTCTTATCCCCACCCGACATTAAATCACTAAACCAACCCCCTACTGAGTTAAGAATTCCTGCTCCTAAACCTAGCAATAACGCAGGAATCGTTCCTAAAAATATTGAAATTACTCCCCATAAAACTTTACCTACTCCCCACGCTACATTCCATAATCCCATCAGTAAGTCTTGTGCCGTTCCTCCTCCAAATATAGCACCAAATACCATCATTACTCCTTCAAGAATAAATCCAAGTCCTTCCCAAAGTTGAGAAAGTCCATAAGCAAATGTAGTAATCGCCCAATTAAATGCTTCTTTAAGTGCTGGCATAAGTGGTTTTAGAATTATAAATGCTAATGAAGCGTAAAAGGCGAATAGAATAAAGAAACGCATAGACATTAATCCTATTTTTAATATCATTTTTCCTGCATTTAACCACATTTTCCAACTTGCTTCGGCAATTACTCCTAAATTTTCTTTAACTGCTCGGAATCTTTCTTCTGCCTTTCTTTTTCTTTCTGCTCTATCGTCTTTTCTAAGGCTTAATGCTCCACCTTTTTCAAACATATCCCCTAAAACTGCCAATTTTCCTAAATTTTTAAAAGAAAATTCTCCTCTTTTAGCATAAGTTTCAGACCGAGTTTGTAATCTTTGACCATATTGAGCCGCTTTTAATGCTTCTCCACCCCTACTATCTGTTGCTTGGGCTATTTCTTCTGATTCAGCAAATTTTCTTTTAGACGCAGCCAAATCACTTCTTGCCATTTGTTGATATTTTAATAAAGGCTTTAATCCGCTTATTTTTGTAAATCCTTTAAATAGAGTAGTAAAAATATTATTGGCTTCTTCTCCGCTTTGGCTCATAGAACGAATTGTTTGTGTAGTAAATCTAATTCCAGTAGAAAGTTGATTAAAAACTCTAAAAGTTCCTGGCGGTAAAAACCCGTAAAAGATTTTACGAGCAGTAGCGACTTCTACTCCAAATAGTTTAACATTTTGAGAAGAACTGCTTAATATTAAATCAATATATTCTAATCCAGAAACAAACTTACCTTGTCCTGTAATTTCTTGAAATTCCTTAAATGTTTTAATAGTGCCACTAACGCTTTTAGAGATTAAATTAAAACTTTTATCTTGTTTTTCTAATTGTTTTGTAAGCATAGTTACGGCTTGGCTTCTATTCTTAGCGATTTTAACTGCTTTTTCTTCTACCTCATTGGTATCTTCTTGGGTTTTTCTCATAGAGTTGAATCGCTTCTCCATTTTTTCCAGTAGTTTTAACTGTCTATTCATTAACTCTACTGAATCAACCAAACTCGCCACCTCACTTAGCCTTGCTCATAGCCTTGTCTATCTCTTCTGCCTTTAATTCTTCTGCAACAAAATGCACTCTTAACAAATCTAATACTAAACTTGTCGGCATTTTGTATATCTCCAAAGGGCTAATTGCTAATGCTTTTGCTAAGGAGTATGTGATAATAAGAGAAACGGTTTGAGGGTCTGCTTTATGACCCTTAAATGCGTTTCTCACTTTTCGTTTTTTTCCTCATCCTCCTCAAATACAGTAAAAGGATTAGGAAGAATTTCTTTAATTTGATTACCCACAAAAGGAGTTAATCTAAGAATATCAATCGCTGAAAGACTTGGTTCAGTCTTTACAATAAAATTTTCAACCATGAATTTAAACATAGCATTCAAATCTATATCCATGTCTTGACGCTTTGCATCAATCTTCATCATGCTATTCATGGCTTTATCTACCTCAAGCCATGTAGGTTCTTTTACCCACACTTTGAGGTATTCTTCTGTTTCGGGTGCTACTTTAATATAATGTAGCGTAGGCTCATTTAGTGCAAAAAGCACACTCTTATCTGTTACAATTTTCTTTTCCATTTTTCTCCACCTTCTATACCAACAAACAAACTAACGGTGTTGGTGGAATATTATTCTGCTAATTTGGATTTTTTCTTTTTAGGAGTTTTCTTTTTTACCTCTTTTAGTTTTTCTTGAATCACTCGTAGATTCTTTTCATACCTTGAAACCAAAATATCACCCCTGTAAAATCCAATGAGTTTTAACTGTGCAAGCACTTAGATTTCTTGGCATAACTGTTGCTTCTATTGCAATTGGCCCTTTATCATCGGGAATAGGAAAATTATTTGCAGTAATGAAGTAGTCTGTAAAGTTAAGTGTAATTGCTTCTCCGTTTGATTTAGTAAATACTAATTCAATTGTTTGTGTTGTATTTTCAGAATCATTTAGAAGTGCTTGATATAGCCTATCATCAGTCACATGACCTGTAAATTGAATTTCATAAGTTCTTTGTGCAGGAATTCCTTCTTGAATATTCTTTCCACCTGCACCTAAGAATCTTCTGTCTTGTAGGTTATTATTCATAGTTAAAGTCAAAGTATTGATTTTAAGGAAAGAGTGGTCAAGAACCTTAAATGTTCCATCTGAGAAAAAGAACGGTTCTCTCATATCATCACTATTATTTGTAGTATCAAAATTAAAGAAAGTAGTTTCTGATTCAATGCCTCTTCGAGCGTCATAAGATTCTGTTTGAGTTAAGTTGTGAACATTTCTTGTATTTAGGTCAAGTGTCATTTTAACTTCTTCATTTTCATTAGCGGTCATGGTTAGAGTATTTACTCTATTACCTCTTGCTATTGTTGTAAAGTTTAAGTCTTCATTATCTGCACCTGTGTTAGTTCTATAAATATTAGAAGAACCTGCTAATTTGCTAAAGTTTCTTTCAAGAGCAAAAGAAGGCAATAGGTCGCCATTTTGTTCTTCAAAAGTATAGGTAATTGGCTTGGTCATAGTTCCGCTTACAGTAGTGGGTCGGTCTAAAGAAACCATATTTGCTAATGTAATAACATTGGGTGGAAGAGGAGGACAAAAGACTCCATTGGAACTATCGTTTAAAACACTTCTAATAAAAATTGGGCCTGTTTCTGGAAAATCAGTAGTAGTAATTCCTGCTCCTCCCGAACTTTCGCCACTATCTCCCTCTAAGAAAATTTTATTTTTATCAGCACTATCGGGTGCAAAATTTGTTGGAGTAGTCACTGATGCAGTATCGCATTCAACTTCGGTGCATTTTCCTAAGAAATAATAAAGCCATGCACCATGATTAGCAACAAATCCTAAATTTCCGCCTGTAAAAGAAGTAATTCCTTTATATTGGTAAGTAAAGTTTCTTGAACCACCGAGAGAAAGATTAGTTTGTTTCATTTCAACTTCGGTATTAGGAAATGTAGCCGATTCAGTAATTCCTAACCATTGGTCAGAAAGAAGTCTTTTAGCGGCAGTTGTGGTAGAAGTTCCACCCGCAGTTGATTGAGAAACTAAAATAATAGAAGAAGCACTTGTTGTAGTTGCTGCGGAATTAGCACCACCATAAGCATTTGTGACAGTCACGACATTACCGCTTCTTGTTGCTGAAATATTAGAAACTCCGTTAATTACAGTTGTAAATGCTGCTGCATATTCTTCTTTTGTGACTAAACCTGCATCAAAGATAGAAACTTCACTATCAGCATCAGCACTCGTTGTCGGTGCAGTATCTCCATCAGTGTCATCAAACCAAACTCCTCTTGTTGAGGCAGCACCACCAGCACTTGCTAAAATAGTAAATACCAAATAAATACCATCATAATCAGTTTTATCATCACTTAAGAAAGTTACAGTTGTCACTTCTGCTACATTTACAGTTGCACCCGCTACTTTAGGAGCAGGAACAGGAGTTCCATATGACTTTATAATGAAATAATCACCACTTGCAACAGTTTGGGAAGGAGAGAATGTAATTGTAGTAGAATCATTAGAAGTAATTCTTGCAGTTGTTTGCAGTTCATCACTTGAATTATATCTTTCAATTAAACAACCAACATACAAATCATCAATTAATGAAAAATTATCTGTAAAATCAGAATGAGCAGTAATCGTATCTACTGTTCCTGTTGTTGATGTTTTAACATAAATATCCTGTTCAGGAATAAATGTTATACTCGCTCCGCTTCCTAAAAATATATCAGTATTTGCCATATTGTTCTCCCCCTTCTCCTACAAACTTACTTAGGGAATGCTCAAATTGAATCTCTTTGCTTCTAAACTCACCTTATATCCAAATAATTTTTTTGCTCGGTCATTACTTTCGCTTCTTGCTCCTACGAATAATTGGGTAAATCTTGAACCATCAGTTGCAGTATAACCTTTACGGCTACCTTCAAGCACCCTACGAAGTATCAAGTATATAGCCCTTAGCCTGTCTTTGCCGTATGAAGAATCAAAGCCCGACCTTTCATCATGAAGAACTCTAATGTGTAAAGTGAAGGTATATGACTCATTTCTAATATCAAAATGAATTGTAGGGTATTCAATATTTTGCGAATCTTCAAACACTACAATTGTAGCGGGGTATCTTCCCAAATCTACTCTTGATGCTTTATTTGCAGTAATACTTCTAATATCAATTACTTCGGGAGTCACCGCATGAGAAGCACTAATAGTTCCATCACTTACTAAAGCAGTAGCGTTGGTTGACCAATTAGTATTGATTAGGTCTATGAGAAGGCTGACTTCATCCATGAATCTACCTCCTTCATTACATACTTATCAAGGTATTTACCATACTCTTCCATAGCATTATCAAAAACTTCTTGTTCGGAAAAAGAAATATCTACTCCTAATACTGCTGAAAGTTCTTGCATGGCTAATTGTCTTTCCTTTTGAATCTCTAAAAAATCTTGAAATTTTTTTAGATTCATAAAATCCCTCAATCAATAAAATAAACAATGTCTGATTTACCACCAAGTATATCCATAGCCTCTTTTCTAAGAATATCATATTTCTCTTTTGTGGAAATATTAGCACCTGTTTCGGTAATTAATACGCTTTGGTCATCATGTCTAATTAATTCCGAAGCAACTAATTTTGTGGCTGCTTCGTGAACTGCTGCGGGAACTCTTGAATTACCTGCAATATAAGAAACAAAGATTGAGTTTCGAGTATGGTATGGATAATCTTGCAAAAAGAAAATTCTGCCCTCTTCATTGAGTAGCCAATAATCTCCTGTTCTTTTCATATCTTCTTTATCTGTAAATTGAGTAATGCTACAAGCATTTGGTATTCCAGTAGTTGTTGTAAATGTTCCTGTGCTTGAACCAGTATTTGTGGCTGATGCAGACATAGTAACATTAGTTGAATCTACAATAGCAGTAATTGTTGTTCCGCTTGGTATGCGATTATTGCCATTTTCGATTTCCATACCTACAACTAATTTAGATGAATCAGCAACAACAAGATTGGTGCTTCCATTGGTATGGGTTATCGCCTGTTCAGTGGTGGCTTTAATGACACAATCTGCCCCATCATCCCCCGAAAGTAGGGATGAAACGAGGATTTTTGCCCCATTTCCTTCCTCTTTTTGAGCAAAGAAAAAGTCTGAAAGCGACAATTGAGAACTTGTTAGTCTTTTTGGTGCATTAGCACCTGTATATTGAGAAGTTGATGGAAATTCTTCATTAATTAAAGCAACAATATCATTAACAGTTGTTTTAACTCCAAAGGTATTACAAAATTCATCATTCCCTAAATTGTTTAATGTGTCTTCTGCAATCATTTCAAATTCAACGCCACTATTCGGCAATTGTAAAACAATAGAATAAATATCTCTAAAATTATCTAATAATTCTATTTGTGCTTGAGCAGAAGCAATCTCTTTATATCCACTACCAGACCAAACTTGTAGAGAAACAATCTTTTGAACTTTCATTTGCTTTAATTGAATAAAACCAACATAACCGCCATAAAGCGTCATTCCAGGCCTATTTGTGTATTCAAAGTTATGAACTTCTTTTTTAGTTATTATTGGTCTATAACTTCTTTTAAGTTTATCATCAACTATTCCTTCTACTCTTTTTATTATGTTTCCAACTTGGGCTCTTGTTGGATAAGTTGCAGAAGCATCAAAACGAGGAACTTGTAATAAATCAGCAACTTGTATATAATCCGTATAATAGCCAATACCTGCTGAATAGTCAGGAGTTCCTGCTAAAGTATAATCACTTGGGGAGGAAGTAATTGACATCAAATACCCCCTTTAACTCCTTCATAACCTAATCCAATAATTTTAGTTCTTATTTCGTTAAGATGGTCATTCATCTTATCTTTCTTTATTTCACCTGCTTTGGAATAATAACTGAAATCATAATTACCAAATATGGCGACTCTTGTTTCTATTGCTAATTTAATATTCTTAAACGGTTTCATTAACAAAGCATCTGTTTTAGAGGTATCTATTTTTTCTTTCAAAGCAGTTTTCCATTCTTTTTTATTAGGAGAAGGAATACCAACATTGAAATTTAATTCATATGCTTTCAATTCTTTTAGATTTTCAAGGCTATCTAATAAATTATTTAAGTAATCTAATCTTTGAATATTTACTATTACTTCCTTAGTAATGTCTTCACTATAAATATTGATTTCTTCTGATTTTAAATCTTCTAAATTATTAAAGACTTCATTAAAAATAAAATTAGTATCTATATTGAATTCTTTACCCATATTTAAATTAATAACTAATTCTCTTAAAGGAGAAAATTCTGTTTTTATTTCTGCTTTTCTCGAAGCAAATTCAGAAGGTCTTGAAGTTCTTGTATATTTTTGACCATAAGGAACAAACCCTCCACTTGCTATACCTAATTCTCTTCTAATGTAATCTACATAATATTCTCTAAATTTATCTGAAAATTTATTTAACCCATCTGGAATTTCGGGAATATAACCAACAATGTCTTTTTTTTCCTCAGTTTCGGTCTTAATAAAATACTTAATATTCAATTCTTTTACAAATGTAGTATTTGCAAATAATATTTCTTTAGTTAAACCAATTTCTTCCACTACTTTTAATTGTTCAAGTGCAGACTTCGTGAACTTTCCAATATTTATACCAAAGGTTATTGTTCCCATTTCTTCTAAATACACTGGGTCTAAATTCTCTTGTTCTAAAAAAGTATCTAAATCAAAATCGGGTAAATTTTCTAAATCCCTACCAAGTTCTAAAGAAGTTGCACCAACCAATTGAAAGTATTTTTTACTATCCGTAAAAGCATCAAATAAACTTATATTTTTTGCTTTCTCAATTCTTTCTTCTTTATTTTCTCCCCTCAAGTATTCAGACCAAGCCTCGACATCTTCTTTGTATGCTTGTAAAGATAAATCTTTGTCTTTAAGAGCCTCTTCTAAAACTTCTGAAAGTTTTTCTTGTATTTTTTGTCTATCAGAACCCGCACTCTTAAGTGCTTTATCCAATACATACTCAAGTTGTGCTTCATCCATATCTTTAGAAAGATATTCTATAAAGTCATTTTTTATTAATTTTGTAGTATTTGGATTAGAAAAAGATTTCATTCCGTTCCACTGAATAGAAATATCTTCTTCGACCAAATATAATCACTCTCACATTAACCATTTAGCCCAAGCAGCACCTTTTTGAATTGCTGAACCCAAACCTAATCCGCTACTTGGAGGTTCATAACTCATTTGACCAGTTTGAGGGTCAATCCAATATGGGCGACCATATCCATCTGTGCCGTTTGGTGGGATAGGGTAGCCACTACCATTATTCATAGCACCATGCATTTGGTTGTATTGTTGAGTATTGCCAGTTAATCCTGCAATAGCCATCCCTGCCGATGGTTGCCCTCCATTAAATCCTTGTGATTCGAGATATTGTTGTTTAGCCATCTTTCTTTGATTAATAACTTCTGCATTTAACGCAGCCCCAAGAATCTTTTGAATATCTAAATCAATGTTTTCTTGAGTAATTCTTTCGTATTCTCTCATACATTCTGAATTTAATTCAATAGCACCGCCCGAAGTAGTGAAAGATAACTTAGAAAGCATTTGTGAAACTACTCTTTCTATTACATCTTCCATTAGTTGCTCTATCGCTTCAAAAAACATCTGTCCGTGATATTGAAAAAATTCCTCAACATGATTGTCTTGTAAAGATAATAGATTATTTACAGTTTTAAAATTAGCATCATTTTGTTGCTGAACTGCGTTCAATACTGTTCCATTACTTGTTCCTAATATGCCCATATTTATTCCTCTTTTTGTTCTTCGGGTAGTGGCTTAGTCACCTTAACTCCTTCTTGTATCATTAGGTAATTCAATCTATCTGTTAATATATTGATTTCCCCGACTATTTCAATCGCCTCATTCGTGGCTGACCTATTATCACGCATGGTAGGTGGCTTAATAAAATAACCTACTGATGTAAGAGAAGCAATATCAGTCTTACTTAAACTTGTAATTGGGCCACTTTTTAGTATATTAGGAACTCTCGGTTTAAATCCCTTATACTCCAAACCATGTTTTTCTGCCAACATCTGTTGGTCTAACACTTCTAATTGATTGAAAATAGAAGCATGTTTAGGACAATATGTTCCAAAAAGAGGCCGACCCTTTACTACTTTTTCTAATGGTATTGGTGGTCTTAGATAATCCCCTGCTTCCCAAATGTGATGAAATCCACATACAACACATCTTTCTTTCATGTTGAATTTTTTTCCAAATTTGATAAAAAGAAATTTTTTGGGTTCGGGTAATAGGATTTTAATTAGTTCCTGTTTTTGTTTTTTTGGCTTAATCGCCATTGGTTTATATTCTGCTACAATTCCTGTTGCCCTTGCTTGTTGAATTGGATTCAGAAGCGGGTTAAATTGTTGTGGGGCAGTTTGTCCTATAATTTGTTGTTGATACATTTTTCATTCCTCTTTATATAAGTCTCGAAATTTATTATTAAATTTAGGTCTTTCTTTATATTCATCAATTATGTTAGACAAGTGTTCCTCAAAATCAAAATCTTCATCTTTTATTTGGTCTAAAGTAAGTTTAGCATAATATTCTTCAACTATTTCATTAAATGCTCTTTCTATTTCTTCATCTGGTATTTCTGGACTAAGATGTTCATACTTCGTTTCTTCAAAATTACCTATTGTCATTGAGGCTAATGGATATTCGTTATGAATCCAAAGTTCTTCATTAAATGGTTCATTTTGCATTCTATCTAAAATATCATCAATATCTTTTTTTAATATTCTTTTCCACATAGTAATCAGTAGTCCTTTATCATTGTAAGTATTCCTTTATACACCATTTCTGAATCCGATTTTGCCGAAACTATATACTTGAAACAAGGTATTCCTTTATCATTTAATTTTCTCATTCCATAACTAAAGGGCTCAAATATTTCATGTTTCTCTATTGGTTTGTCATTTTTGTATTTCTCTCCCCAAATATCATATTTATTTGCCCAAATACCTATTGCTAATGGATAGTCTATATCTTTTTTCTTTTTACCATCCGACCAAACATTAGAAGTCACTGTATCTACTAAATATTTCCATGCTACTTGGTGGTCTAAATTTGAAGTATTATCTAAGTGTCTATGGTCTATCATAAAAATAATATATTTTGGTTTTCGGGTTTTCATGTCTTTTTCCCATTCTTTCCAATAGATTGCTTCTCCTCCTAAATCAGCACTCCTAATTGTATGAGAATCCCCATCTAATTTAATATTTTTTCTTGTGGCTCTACCTCTACCAACTGTTCTATCATTTATTTGTGGAACTTCTCCTCTTGTTCTTAATTGGTGACTCATAGTTGTCTTTCCAACCATTGTTGCTCCATATATTCCAAAATTAATAGCATGAACTTTTTTATAAAACCCAACAACTGCTTCGGTTATTAGTATTGCGAAGCCCGTCATTAATGACATACATATCTCCCACCTAATGTTTGAATAATCCTTTAATAGAATCAATAATCCATCCCATTATATTTATATCAAAAACTCCCAAAATATTTCCTATAAGCAAGGCAGAAAGAGTTGCACAAGAACCCCAAAACCATGCTCTCATTTTCAAAAAGAAAACATCAGCAGAATGGGCTCTTTGTTGATTATACACAAAGTCGTTATCAGAAAATCCCATTAAATCAGTCAAGCCCATTTAACCACCTTCATTGTAATGTGGCTAAAAACTCACTCCCAACGGTGTTCTCTTCATCTTGAACTCTCGGTGCATAGAAAGCAGGAACACCAAATTGTTTTGCACTTTCTCGCATCTTTTGGCGTTGTTGCTCATCTCTTGATTTTCTTTCCCAATATGCTTGTATTTTTCTATCAAGAAGCCACATTTCTATTTTATCATTCAAGGCCAAATCAAATAGGGCTTTCATGACCATAATAGACCCTATTGTTCCTAATCCAAACAAAAATGAATGGGCTAATGGCCCATAAGGAAATCCTGTTCCAAATTGAGCGTAAGCAAATACATTTGCTCCGCTTAATGCTCCGACAAAAAGAATAGTCATTACTAATCTTGTATCTTGATTTAATGCTGCCAAATAATCACCTTCATGAGAACTCTACTGAAAGAGAAGCAGAAGAAGAACCACCCGCAGTTATTTGAACATAAATACCGTTATCACAAACTACATTGTGCATATCATATTCAACACTGTGAGTAAGAGCAGGATTAGTAGCAGCATAAACAAATCTTGTTATTTCTGTTTTGCCCGTTGTTGTAGTATTATCAGAATCCCATATTTTGATTGTCACATCATTAGCACCATCATGTGTTGCTACAATATGCAAACTTGTCAATAGGCTCCTAACTTTAGAAACTACTGTGCTACTACTAATTACTCCACTTGTCCTACAAACGCCACCCATAGTATCGCCTCATTCAATTGTTGAGAGCCAAGACTCTTAACAGTTTCTCTATTCCTCGACTACTTCTTTATCTTCTGATTTCTTTTTTGGTTTTGAAATCTTTGGTTTTGAAATAACTTTCTTCTTAGGCAAGAGTAGGGATGAGAGGGAAGAAGCGTCAGCCAATTCCTCTCCCATTACCCTACTAAGTATGCTTAGAGTCTTTTCATCGGTGTTTAAAACATCTTCTCTATCAGATTCTTCAAAGACAAACATTAGATTAGGGTCTTTAATTCGCATTAGAGCCCAATTAACTGGAACGCTAATTGGAACTCTTTTGCGAATTACACCGTATGGTGTGTCAAGACGACCAATGTTTGCTCTATCGCTTATAGTGACTTGAGGCAATTGAACACCTCAAAGATTACCATAAACTCTAATTCTAACTGCTCCTACATCGGTTGCGGTTAGTTCTGCTCCTGTTGCTCTAACAACTCCAAAGATTGTTAGAGAGGAAGTGCTTGTATATGCTCCCGCAGAACCACAAACAAGAGAAAATGTGTTTAGAGCAACTTCATGTCCTGTAATCGTAGCAGATGTAATGGTGTCAAGACCCAAAGAAGCAGCCGTGACTACTTCTCCTGTCACTGTATATGTGGTAATATCAATTACCGCATCTACAAAATATTCGTCACCACTAACTCTTGGTGCAGTATAGCCTTTATGGTCGGCTAAAATTGTTGTTGTGTGTGTCAATTAAAACACCTCACTTCAAGTTAGTAATTTTGCCTTGACCCTTAAAGTATGAACAACCAACTTCTGCAATTGTTCGATACAATGCTCGGTTTCCAAGTTGTCCGACACCGAATGGGTTTCCGTTGCTAATACCATCTTCAAAGTATTGAGTTGGTTTCATAACTGCAAGCCACATATGGTCAGTATCTACAAACAACATATCGCTAATTGTTCCACTGTCAGCAGATGTGCTTTGCATTGAAACAACTGGAATTAGTGGAATGTCGTAGTATGTTGCTACACGGAATCCAACTTCTGCACCCTTAACTCCACGAACACCGTTAACAGTTGGAACAACTTCTTTTCTATCCATAAATCGCTCTTGGGATTGTAGAAGGTCAGATAGAGTTTGTAGTGTGTCATATCCTGTTAGAATAACCTTTGGAGAACCACCGTTTTCACGAAGTTGCCTCAAAAGACTGTTCATAATTGTTAGTGTAAATGGTCGAGAATCGCCACTTGCATATCCGTCACCATAATCAATAGTTGCATCAAGGAAAGAAGCATTATCACGGTTTGTTCCGTAAATGTGGTATGCTTCGCTAATATCTGCGGTAATTGAGGAAACAGGGAAGTTATCTGTGTCCATTTGGTCTAATTCAGCATTTGAAGAAATAACCTTGTAAAGAGAGGTATAGTTTCTTTCAATATCTGCGGCTGCATTTGACTTATCTGCTTGCAAATATGCCTCAAGAGGAGAAACAAGCATTAGATTTTGTGCTTCTGCGTGGTGCTTACCCATATCTTCACGCATTTGAGCCCTAATGTCGCCAATTCCGTCATCAATTTGAGCCATTTCCATAGCCAATTCGCTGAAATCGAATTGATGAGCGACTGTTTTTGGACTCATAAAGAGTGTAGAATATTCGGGTGCAATAGCAATCAAACCATCTCCACTTGTTGATAGAGATGCATTTTCAGGAACACCACCAATGTTGTCTAATCTTGGAGCATCTGTTCCTGCCAAATCAGTTCCAGTTTGGGTAAAAGCATGAGAATTACCAGTGCCACCAGCAGGTCGCTTTGATAGAACTCTCCAACCACTTGAAGTATATGGTCGCTTTGCCATAACAGAAAGTGCATTTACTTCCCTGTTTAGCATTGACCAAACTTTTTGTCCGTATAGAACATTGTAAAGATTACCTGCAATACCTGTTGTTGGGGAAGTTTGAGTTGCTGCATCATGTCCTCCATGAATGCCTGTTACTGCCCCTGCGGTTTTCAAAAGCATATTACTGCTTCCACCGAGACTAAATCCGTATGTTTGTGCTTCTAAATCTGCAATTGTGTTAATATATCCTGCCATTTTAAATTCCTCCTGCCATCTTATGAATGTCATTCCAGTCCATTTCTGAAATTTCCTCCAATGAAGGGAGTTTGATTTGAGCCTCTTCTTGAGCCTTTAGAATTGTTTCTTTCTCAGCAGTTAGAGACTTTCGTAGTTGTGTGAATTCTTCCTTTAGGGAAGCAATTTCTGTTTGTGCATCATATTCAGCCTTTGCCAACAAGTCTTCTCTTGTAGAGACTTCTTCTGCAAATCTGCTTTCAAATTGCTTTTGTAGATTGTCGTAAGCCAACTTTTCAAGTTGTTCTTGTCGGAAAGCCTCGTAAGCCTTCTCGATGTTTTCATTTGATAGGTCAAGAGTTGAAAACTCATTACTATCAAATGCCTTAACAACTGGCATATCTGTTGCTCTTGGCTTTCCGTTATCTACTACAACACGGTCTGCGGGTTCTCCGATTTCTACACCTGCACCATCAAGGGTTGATACTACGGCTTTGGCTTCTTCATCCATGTATTCGCCCATACCTTTCTCTTCCTCTTCTGCTGGCATATCCATCATCTCTTCTTCTTCTTCTTCTTTTCTTAGAGCATTGACTTCATTCATTAATGAATCCAATTCCTCCAATGCTTTTTCTAGTTTTGTCATATTTTTCACCTTTTTTTCTTGTTTTAAAATGTCAAATTTCGCTTCGGGGTTTATTCCTTTTTCGCAGATTGTTACCTCATGTAGTTCTAATTTGCTAATTTCATTGTATTGTCCTAATTCTGGGTGATTCTTTTTCACTTTCTGAATTGCTTGTCCTCCAATACTAAAACTCCTAAGCGAACCTTTTCTTATTCCTCGATTTATTTCTTTTGCTTTTTCTATATCGTCACGGAGTTTAATTACAACAAAGAAGCCAACATCATCTACTTCTGTTTTCCATAACCTCCCACTTTTATCTCGATATGATTCTACTACTTCTCCAACTTGAACATTTGAATGATTTGTCATTACATTTCTAAATTTTGGATTCTCCATATATTTTTTTACTGCTTCATTTAATGCTTTTAGGGTAATCAAATCGTTTTGCTTATCTACGATTTCTATACTTGCATATCCCCCTATCATTAATTCATCGCTTTTCAATATTTGAAAGTCTTGTGTTTCCCTTTTGAGAAGAACTGTCATTTTCTTCAACCCTCCTAATTACCCTCTACTATATAAAGAACACCTAATTTCTTGGTATTTGCATTGAACTAAATTTATCTTCATAAATGTTCCAAATGCCTTCATCACCTTCTTGGTCTGCTGGTTTCTGCTTAAAACCAGTCCATGCTAACCACATCTTATTGCCTTTTACTGGAATAACTCGCACATGAAGTTTTGTTTGGAACTTATTGCCTTCTAAGAAATATTCATGATACCCATGTCTTTGAATGCCTAATTTAACAGAACCACTATCAATTGTCTTTTCTTTGTCAATTGTTTTAGCAACTTCGGCAGGGTATTTACCTGCTTTGCCAAACATATCAAAGAGTTCTTCTTCGTTTTCTATATCAATAAGCCAATTGATACTTTCATCACCTAATTTCATCACAATGTTAAGGTTGTTATCCTTTCTCATGTATATTCTAAATTGTCCTTTTTGGTATTCTTCGGGAGTTTTGTAGGCTTTCTTAATGTCATCTTCTTGATAGATTTTATCTGCTTCTGCAAATAGTTTATCATTTTCAAAACTAATTCCATCCCTTTGTTCCGCCCAATCTTTTAATTTAGAATATTCGCTTTCTAAAATGTCCTCATATAATGAAGGTTGATTTCTAACTAAGTAATTATGGACTTCTTTGGGAGTCTTTGCTCCATTTTGCTTTAGGTAATTAAAAATAGCAACTGTTAATTTACCTTGCTTAGTTTTCATTATCTCTTCTACTTGTTGTTTCCACATATCTAAGTCCATCAATGCGTTTTTAGACATTAAATTATTTTCTTCAAAGCCATAGATAGTGAACCCATCTAAGTCTGCTTTAACAATAAGAGTGGCTTCTCCATGAATATGGTCTGTAATAGTTATTCCTTTCTTTAAACCTTCAATAGAATAGTTCAAGGATTTTTTAGTATCTTGAGAAAGCATTTCTAAAGTCACCAATTTATCGGGTGCTTCAACTTCGGGTATCTCAATTACTTGTGCAGAATAAAGAGTATATCTTTCTCCTGCATTTTTTACTTCATCTACCTTTACTCTAATTATATCTCCAATATTAGCACTAATTTTAGTATTAAGAGCCTTACCAACATTCATGTATTTCTTTCCTTGAAATTCTTGAATAAATTTACCTTCATCTTCGACAGGCCCAATTCCTAAAGTATAGGAATATAAATTGCTTTTAGTTTTTGATTTATCTAAAACAATAACATCTAAATCTACAAACTTCTTCCACTTAATCCACTTAGGGTTCTTTCTTGTTCCTACATAATAAGTAGAAGTAGCATCTTTAATGACAACTCCTTCGGAAGTAGGCATCTCCATAATCTCTTTTGCATACTCTTCAATATCTTTTAGATTATCTGCTTGACGAGTATCTTTCTTTGAAGGAAAGTTAAGAATATCAGAAGAATGCATTGAATAGTTGTTAAACATAATAGTCATTCTATCACTTAGTTCTTCATCTAATAGATTCTGTTCATTATGTCGCATAATGTCAAAGACATGACATTTTAATTTTGCATCTTTGTATTTATTTTGAAATACATGGGAAATGGTGTCTGCTCTATGTAAAGCATCTTCACCATCAAATAGAATTAGTTCTGCATCAAGAATACAATCTCCAAATTGTTTTTTACTTAGTTCGCTAACTATTTCTTTACATTTTTCCGTGATGTCTTTTTTATTATAAGAAAACACTTTAATTGATTTATCTATTTTTTGCAATTGTATTCTCATACCATCGTATTTTTCTTGAATATACCAATCTCCACTAAATCCTTTTAATTCATTAATATCTTCAATTTCAAATATTCTATACATTGGTTTATTTGGAACAATAAAATCTGTTAATGATTTTTCTTCTTCTGATTTTTCTGTTTCATCTTTTTTAATAGAAGCCTTTTCTTCTTTTTCTGTTTCAAAACCTTCTATTTCAACAAGTTCATCTAAATCACTTTCTTCGTATCTTGAGAGCATTAAAAGTTCTAACATATCTAAAGCGGATTTAACTTTCTTTTCTACCGCTTTCGAGTCTTTTCCATCCCCATAATGCTCAATAATATAGAGGGCAATATCGTCAGATTCTATGTCAAGACCCTTAAGACCTACTGTAATATCATCCATTTGCATGTCTTTTATTGCATAGACTTCTTTGGGCAAAGTGTTATCATCACTCCTCAATGCATAATGCACAAACTTAACCATAATTTCGGGATTTCCCAAAAGGGCTTCCAAAACATTACCCTTAAATCTTTTAGCGAATGGGTCTTGAACTAAATCAGAAGAATATCTTAAAGATTTGATTCCTTCAAAAATTTTCTTTGCTTGGTCGGAAGACGGGTCGCCACTCTCCTTTGCATCCAATAAATCTTCATCTATGAAATCTTTAAGTTCCTTTGAAGTAGCGTCAATTTCTTCTAAAGACTCTTTGATTAACTCTACTGCGTTTCTCCAACGACCCCCATATTCAGTAGGGTCATTCTTTGCAGAAAGATATGCTACTCTAACCTTTTCAAATAAACGAAGTATTTCTTCCGAAGGTTGTTTATCCTTCTCGATGGAACTTAACTTCATTCAAAACCCCCTTTTATTTAGGCTTTGAATTCTGTTGTTTCCCCACCTTTGCCATAGCCCGAATGAGTTCCATCATTGTTTTCAATTTTGGTTTTATCGTTTTCAGCCTTTGGTCGCTTAATTTTAACTTCTTCCATACGGTCATCCTTTTCATCGGGTAGTCGGTTATTATCATTAAGCGATTGATGAAGTAGTTCTTTTGCTGAACGGGCTTTCTCAATAGCGAGACTAATTACTCTTTCTTCTTGTGTGACTCTTTCGGGCATATTATTGTCCTCCTGCATTTTCTACCATTTTGTGAATATCAGACCAATCCATACTTGAAACATCAGCCACGCTTGAACCAATTACATTGTCAATTACTGGGGTAGGAGTTTCAGCAACAACATATCCCGACTTCATCAAAAGGTTGTCTTGAGAATAAACTGTTTTCTCCAACTCTTCTATCTTGCTTGTTAGTGCTTTAATAATAGTCAGCAACTCTTCTTTAAATTCAGTTTCTTCTGTCATTTTTTCTCCTCCTTACCTGTTGGATAGACTAAATCTCTTAGTTGCCTAAAGAGCAATTCATACTCCTTACGGAGTTTCGTAGCCGTAGCCACAATATCAATGTTTCTCTCATCCATTGATTTCACTTTCTTGTTTAGTTTTTTATCAGCCTTCATCAAATCTAATTCTTTTAGCATGGAAATTAAATCCCCTAACTTAGTAAAGTCTTGCCCAAAGAATTCTGTCGGTTCTGCTGATTGTAGTATCTTCTTGAGTTTCTTTCTTCCTTTAGCATCTAAAGTGTCAAGTAGTTCTTTAGGAACTTGTTTTCTTTCTTTAAGAACAAATTCTTCGCCTTTTTCATAATAATCCCATGTCATAGTAGTTCACCTATTTTTGTATTAATATCGCTTATTCTTTTTAAATCTTCTACTATATCTGTTGTTTCTGATAGAAGAGTTTCGGATTCTTCTTCTTTTAAAGAAACTACTTTTACTAAATCTTTAGTAAAGTTTCCTGTCATTCCTCTAAAAATCACATATTCACTAATTCTTTCTGCTAATTTTTCAGCATCTTTATCAGATGATTCTTCTACTTTATTCACAATCTTTTCCACCGAATCAAACTTATCATTTAAATCAAATATAATTTTAGAATTCTTGTTGATTAATTGTCTTAGTTTAGAATACTTTTCTTTATTTTGTTCATATTCTTCTATTTCTTCTTCAAGACCTTCGACATTTTCGATTAGTTGTTGTTCTCTATTCTCTCCAAATTTATCTGGATTTGCTTTTACCTCTTCTAAAAGTTCTTTAGCATCTTTTAATCTATTTTTACTTTTTTCCAATTCTCTATCTTCTATAATATCTAATTTCATATATTTTTTAGTATAGTCTATTAACTCAACTATTTCTTCAATAAAAGGACTAATCTTTTTCATTTCATCTACAACTGCTCTAAGGTCTATTTGAGCATCAGATAATTGAAGTTCATATTCTTCTCTAATTTCTTTTATGTATTTTTCAGGATTTTTTCTAACATCGGCTAATGTTTCTTTGTATTTGCTAAAGGTTTCTGCCACTCGTTCTCCACTTGAAATTAACCTATTCATGTCTTGAATCTTTTTTGTCATGGCTTCTTCTACATCAATATTTTTTCCTAAATCTTTTATTTCTGAAATTTTTTCTAATAAACTTTCTTCATATTCTTCTAATTCTCTAAAGTTTTGAAGAATTTTTCTTAATCGCTTAAGTTTATTTTGTATATCTCTTTGTCTTGAACCAATAGTAGTTCCTCTTATAAATTCTGTTGCAAAACCAATGTCTTCAGAATATCGGGTCTTTCCTTCCTTTCCTCTTTTAACCAAAGGATTTCTCTTAAATCTATTAATATGTAGATTAGAAACTGCTTCTGTAAAAGACATTCCATCAATTTCCTTATCTATTATAGAAATCAAACGCTCTTGGATTCTTTTAACATCTACGGATTCCTTTTTCTTTCCAGCAACCATTTCCCCAGTAGTTCTGCTTTCTTTTAATGGGGGTTCAATAGGAACTAATATTCCATTTTTAATATAATCACTCATATTTTCTAAATATTGTTTATTCTTAGATAGCGATACTAAAACAGATATAATAAAATTAGAAGCGTTTATGCTTCGTATTTTATCATACTCTTCATCATTTTCAAATCTATATCCCGAAGGAAGTGCGGTGTCTGTTGTTTTGCCAACCAATTCTAATTCTTCGGATAGTTTTTCTAACAACGGCAAAGTATTCTCAAGAAGCATCATTCTTCTATGCAAATTTATAAATCCTCTATAAGCAGTTTTAGTAGCGGGTGCTTCCCCTTCTTCATCATCTCGAATTTCTACTTCGCTAACATCTTCATCTTTATCTTGACCTAAAGCCGTTCTAAATGCTTCTTCTTCCTCTTCGGTTGATTCTTCTGCTTTTGCAATAAGAACATTATAAAGTGCGGAATTGTTTTCATTAATGTTGCTTCTCAAAGATTTTGCTATTTCTTCTTTAGATGAACCGATTAAACTTTTAGTATTGTCATCTAAAGATACCATTTTTAGCAACGAACTAAAACTATCTTTAGACATATTAATACCTCTCAAAACGGAATGTTTTCTTTCTTTCCTCTTCGCTTCGGTGGTAGAGAAATAACATCGGGAATATCAGCAGAAGAAGGTGTCGCCTTATGAGTAGTATCTGTTGGCATCCCTGCTATATCCAAATTTCTTGGCTTTTTAATTTGGCTATTAGCATTAGCGTTTAGTGCCTTTACTTGTGCCAATTCTTTTCTTAGTCGTATTTCTTTTTGTTTCATATCTTCTGTCATATCAACCAATTCTCCTTTCGTTTCTTGTATCTACATTTTGGTTTCCTGCATCTGTCGGTAATCCTGTTAATCTTTTATCTGGGCCAACGCTCATTCTTGGTTTGTTTCTTGTTGCAGGGGGATTCTCTTGTGGTTTGCTAAATGCTTGTTCTTGCATTTGTCCTAATTGACTGGCATCTATGTTAGTGCCAGCATAAGGGTCTAATTCAACTTTGCTCTCATCAGAAGGAGTTTCTCCTTCTTTTGGTTCTTTTGGTTCGGGCTTCTTAAATGTAAAATTACCATCTTCATCCATCTCAACTTCAAAGCCCAAATTCTTAGTAGATGCTGCAATATTAACTTCAATCTCTCTCTTTCTCAATACTGCAATTTCATCTTCTTCTTCGCTTGGTGGAAGTTTTAAATCCCAATCAGTAATGCCAAACTGTTTGATTAAAAATGGGAATACATAATTATTATACACATTTTGAGCCATTTGAACTGCTCGATTTGTTACGAGAATTTGCATACCTTCATTATTTAATCCACCGCTTGTAGTATTATCAGCCATGAACACTTTACTTACTCCATAGAATGCTGAAATTCTATCTCTCAAATCATCTTTAACAGAAACATAATCCATTTCTTTTAGGCTATCCATGAACTTAATCCATTCAACAGAACCTTTACCGCCTTCTGCTTCAATGCCCATTACAGGAATAAAGTGGGGGTCTGTTTCCATTTTCTCTTTAACAGACCTCCAAAAAGAACGCATAGAATCCATATTTCTTGTTTGAACTGCGAGTAGTCCTCTTGGCATACGACTCTTTTGATAAGAAGAATTAACATAGTTTTCCATAGCAATAAGAGTAGTAATATGATTATAGAGAGTAATTATTGGAGACATACCATACAATCTTGATGGACTATATTTACTAAAGTGAAGAACTTCTCCCTTGATGAAGTATTGGTCTTGTCCTCCTACTCTATTTACATAATGAACAGGATAAAGAGAACTGCCACACTCTTCACATCTTTCATGTGGTTCAGTGGAAAGCATTCCTCTATGATTAACACAAGTAAATCCCTTTGTTCCTCTTTGACCTAACTCATCAGAATAAATTGCCATAGTCACTGGGTCGCCACGATAAATTTCTTTAATACGGTGCATTCGTATTTTTTGATTTCCGTCAATAAAATATTCTTTTACAAGAACAATATAAGCATCATCCATGATATTCAAATCATCTTCAAGTTCTCTAAGAACATCAATGAACAATTGTTCTGCTTTATTGACATATCCTTCTATGAACCTTTCAGCATATTCTAATTGCTTTACATCGGGAGTCTTTAGGTTTTCACTACCACACCTTGAGCATTCCGTGACGGGTCTTTTGTGTTGTTTTTTACAAGAAAGACATACTGCTTCGTATGCTTTTTCCCAAACATACCCTCTTCTAAATATTTCTTGTTTTAGTTGAGTAATGCAAGTTCGAGTAATAACTGAATTTTGAACAATGTGATATAATAAAGGTGCGGTCATTAGGCTATTTTGTTGCCTTTCTTGAATGCCTATGTTATAGATTTCTCTATCCGCAGGTTTAGGAGTAGAACGCCTAAATAAATTAGTTAGACTAAATCTTCTCGACTCATCAGCCATAGTCATACCTCCCTTAAATAGCAACAGGAGATGCGTCTGTTATGAATCCTTCGGGCAAGCCCTTCTCTAACATATGCATATATGAAGTGACTTCTCTTAAGTCATTCAACTCTATTCCTGTCTCATAGTTATTGTTATCAGCCCAATGAATTAGTTGATTAGTAGATAAATTACTCCCGCTATTTGGTATGAAAGGGCAACCGCCAAGCCCATTAATACTACTATCAAAAGAAGTTATCCCCCAATCTAAAGCAGATTTTACATTGGCAAAAATATCATTACCCCCAACTCTATTTTCATGAAGATGGAGGGCTATTTTAGAATCAATTTTTTTTGTTAGTTCTAATGTTGTCAGCATTTTAGTTGGATAAGATGCACCAATAGTATCACACAAAACAACAGTTTCAGCAATAGCACTTGCTTTTTCCAAAGCATCTATTAGTTGATGTTCTTTAGGCATTCTTTCAAATGGGCAACCAAAAGCACATGAAATATATGCCCTTACATCTTTTCTATCAGTATCTATTAGCATATTTTCAATGTTAGAGTAGGCGGTTTCTAAATCAGTTCCTAAGTTTCTATAATTAAAACTATTAGAAGGAGAAAAGAAAACATTTATTTTTTCTGCTCCTACTTCTCTTGCTCTATCCATTCCTCTTTGATTGGGTATTAATACTCCAAAAGAATCTAAATCCTTTGTTGCTTCAAATACTTCTTTAGCATCAGCCATTTTAGGAACATACTTTGGATTAACGAATGAAGTGATTTCCATATTCTTTAATCCTGCTTCATATAGCATTTCTATCATTTGGATTTTTTGTTTAGTGGTTATTGGAAAACTACTATTTTGTATGCCATCTCTTGCACCAACTTCATAGATTTCTATATCCATCTCTACTCCTCCTTTAGAATAGTTCCACCAATTTGTTCCATTTCATCCATTAAGGATATTTTGCAATTATCTTTATATTTTTGAATATCGTCTAAATATATACCTTCTTTAGTAAAATCAAAACCAACATGGTCTTTATGATTTTCCCATTTCATTAACTTAAAAATTTCATCACACCTTTGTTTATACCAATCAGCCTTTTTGTAGGATTTTTTCATACGAATTAATTCAATCAAAAGTTCAGCATTTCCTTTCTTCATTCTAAAATGAGGAAGGCATTTTGTTAGCAGATTCATAACATCGTCTTGAGAATAAAAATTCAAGCGATTTACTGGTCGAGTATCTTGAGGAGATTTTTGATTTAGGTGCAAACGACCAAAACCAATTGATTTATGCATTTCATTCATGAATGCCTTTCCTCTTTCTCCTGTTGCCACTAATCCGACTCTTGGATTCATATTACGGTCTAATGTAATATATCCATCTGAATCAATAAATGCAGCCGTATAAGCCCAAATATTCTTTTTTAGTTCTGATGGCATCTTGTAATATGCCCCATCTACTGAAACAATATCTAACTTCTTTATCATTTTAGAAATCATTTGAGGGCTTGAAATCTTATACATATTCGTTGGCATTCTTTCATGTATTTGTCTTGCCCCAATACCTTGATTTTCACAAACCATTTTGACAATAAATTCTTCCTGCCTTTCTTTTTTAGACTTAGTAATTGATTGGTCACTAACTTTGGCAATCGCATCTCTAAATTGTTTCTTTGCTGAACTCATTGTTTTGGAGAGTTGAGCATATTCTTGACTATATACCATATCCTGTTGTTCAAGTTCTGCTTCCCAATACTTACATAATGCATCTACGACTTCTCTTCTTGTTTCAATGTCTTTCATTTTGTAAAGTTTGCTTAAGTCTTTTTCATTAAATCTCATTTTCAACAAGGTTTGTTTGTAAGGAGTTAGCCAATGAATAGAATCAATGCACTTGTTTAGATGGTCGGAGTATGCATCAATGAGAGTATCAATAGCCTTAGACATTTTATCTCGATACTCTCCTTTCAAATTCCTTCTATTATTCCTCATAGTTTTGATTATTTCTGGAACTGTTTGGTCTTGAACTAAATATTCCTTTGGATATGAATTCAACATATCCCTTGCTTGACTACCATTTATTTTGTAAGTGTTAGAAACTTTAGCAATTTCATCAAGTTCAGAAAGAACTTCTCCATAAGAAAAAAGTCCTTTGAGTTCAATATCTAATTCTTGTTGAACTTCTTCCATAGCCTCTTCTTCTTCGTCTTTGAGTTCAGCCAACCTATCCATTTGAGTAGAGGCTTGTCTATATTGTTCAGCAGTAGCCATGTATATCCCTCAAAAATTTAATCCCAATCCAAAGTTAGTATTTACTCTCTTTGGAGCATCATCAAAGATACCCATATCATCAAGGAGTATGAAGTTATCTGACGCTTGGTAAGTTGCTGCGTTTGCTAAAGCCAAACTCATAACCATATCGTCATGAGCCCCAACTCCTTCAAATTTACCTCTTTCGGTAATAGCAAACATAGACAATTCCTCAATTAAAGCCGAAGTGACTCTACGGCTCTCTTCGTTCCCATAAGGAAAATGCATTTTATTGTTTTCCAAAGTCATCTGCAAATTGAGTATTATTTCTTGCTTTTTTCTGCGAGTCGTATTAAAGTCATGAACATTTAAGTCGGCCACTTGGCGAAGTTCTTGAGTAAATGATTTGGCAAATGTATTTGTTTCAAAAAGGATAACTTCGGGTCTAAACATTTGACCAATGAGTTTTACCTTTTGTATGTTTTCTCTAAACTCTACATTCTTTGCTCGGTCAATATAGACAATAGATTTATTCTCATGTTCATCCATTTCAATAACTGTAATTACATTGTAGTCTCCATCAGTAGAAATAGCAGGGTCAACTCCTACGAAGTATTTCATTCCCTCTCTTTTTTGAGGTTTCAATACCAAGTTTTTATTCTTAGCACTATCTAAATGTTCGGGATTAAAGAGAGAAGTTCCCGTTGAAATAGGCACACACATATATTCTCTTGTGAATTTTAAAGAACCAATTTCAGCCTTTCTTTCCATAAGAGTTTCATAGTTCCATCTTGCTTCCCATAACGGCTCATTTAAAGCGTTAAGACAAGGATAGGTTCTAACTGTATAGGCTTCGTTTTCAGCGAGTTGTTGGTAAATATCTGTATAACTAAATGGAGTTCCAATAACTCGTAAAGAAGCAGTATGGTGAAGCGTAGGAATCATGTCACCATAAAACCAATCGGTGACTTTCTGAATACCGCTAACGCTAAACTCTTTCAAAGGGTCATCAATAATAATTTCTTGAGGGTGAAGTCCACGAATCTGTGAACCAACTGAACGCTCTAAGATTTGATTTCCATTTGTTAAGGTAATATTACCAATAGCCCATCCTCTTGCGGGTTTAAATTTCTTAAGAAGAGGATGAGTGAACATCTTATCTATATCTCTCATGTGAACCATAGTCTGCTTTTGGTTCGATGAAATGTATAGCATCTGATACGGTGGCTCTTGGAAGATTAAATTCCAAACTACCCAACTGTGCATAAATACAGATTTACCGTGACCTCTTGAACAGATGATTACTGTTCTTTGAGTAGTATTCATTAATTCATGCCATTCTTGTTGGTGGGCGGCAAAATCTAAACCTAATACTTGTTGAAAAAAATACGGGAATGAGTTTTTTGATAACTCCATATCCATTTGATGTTCAAGGTTTAGTGTGTCTAATTCCATAATCACCACAATTTCTTACACGCTAAACATCTTGGAGTTGTTATTCTTCCTTTACATTGGTCGCAGTTATGTCTTGATTTGAAATTAGCCCTACGCTTTCTATTGGTGTGAGTTCCACCACCACGATTCTTTCCTTTACCTTTCCAATTACCGTAGCCTTTAGCACCTGCATGAATTTTTTTTCCTTCATGAGTTAGCATCATAATTTTCTTACCTGCCCTATCGGAAGGATATACACGACCTACTCTCATATCTTTTTTATCTTTTTTAGAAACAATATCTTTCCAACTCACAATATCAACCTCTCCAAGAATACCCTTCGCCACTTGCTCCGTATTTACTACCTCTTGGTTGAACTGGGGGTTGAGTCTGTTGTTGAGCCTGTTGTTGCCTTTGTTCTTTTAGCCCTCTTTCAAATTCAGATTGAACTGTTCCAATAGGAATGTTTGTTTGATATTGAGATTGTAATTGTTGAAGTCTTTGAGTCAATTGCGGGTATTGGGATTTTAGTTTTTTATATTCATCTAAGGTTCTTTGGTCTGTGAATTTAATTCCGTTTTCTTCAAAGGTTTGCTCCTGTGGTTTTCTACCAAAAAATTTCTTAATAGGATTATGAGTGTAAATATCTCCATCTTTGTGCATAAACAATTTGCCCTCTTTTTCTAAGCGAGAAAGAGTTTCTTTAATTTCAGACTCACTACCAAATTGCTTTAGGTTTTTCATTCCTAATGCTCCACCCTCTTTTTCTATTTCATCAAGAATCTTTTTCTCTAAATTTTCTGATAAAACTTTTTTTCTTTTTTTCTCATCACTTGGGATATATCCCACTTTCAAAATATCTTGCCAATTCATATTATCACTCCTTACCTAAAAAATCACCTATATTCATTCCTCTTTCTCTTTCTCTATTACTCTTAGGACTGTATCTTTTTGAGCCTTTCCTATCTTGTTCAATTTTTTCGTTCATATATTGAGCAAGAAGACCTTCATGATACTTTATCCATTTTGGAGTAGGTTTGAAGTTATCATCATTTTGTATTCTTTTTATCGAATTGATAGTTCTTTCTTCAAACCTTTTTAGTTTATCACTTGGATAATTGTCTGTAAAATACTTCCAACTAATTTTACCATCCTTAATCATATTGTTCTTAATACTACCATAAGGAAGTTTATCATAGTCCACTTTCATGTAAGGAACAGTCCAATTAGAAGGATTAGTCCAATCTGTTTCCTCTTTTAGTATATCTTTCCAACTCATAAAAATCACTTTTGACTAAACTTCTTTCCTGTTGGTATGTGTTGCTTACCTGCTTTAGTTCCCTTTCTTTTCTTTTGGTCTTGATAATCTAAGGTTGCTTTAGGAGTTTTTTGATATGTGGCTTTTGGCA
>Ga0208162_1000163_pt1 | contig 36964 bp, 50 predicted proteins | sample CB_VirMetaG_4_FD_184539 | JGI IMG/M metagenome (GOLD analysis project Ga0208162, IMG submission 184539) | Freshwater to marine saline gradient viral communities from Chesapeake Bay - CB_1508_1M Viral MetaG (SPAdes) (version 4) | ecosystem: Environmental > Aquatic > Marine > Coastal | place: USA... | reverse complement strand
GCAGAACCAAACGTCAATCCAGTTGGCAGAGTACCAATGAATCCAAATGGTTCCCATGCATTATTAACAGTGTAAATCCAACCAGCATAATCATTAACCAGTTTTGGACTTGCTTTGAATACCAAGTCACCTGGAGTTCCTGCTTCTGTTGGAGTTGAACCAACACCAATAGTGCGCTTACGAGCTACATCTGCTTCACCTTGAATGTAGAGATTCTTAGTTTCAATACCTTCATCAGACTTGGATGCAATCTTCTGGTTGAATACAACTGGACCATCGAATGTTGAGATGATGTCATTTGCTGGACCACCTTCAACATTAATGAACTCACTGACATTTGCGTCAGAGATGTTGATGCCATTTGTTCCAACTTTTGTATCAGATGGACCAGCATCTTCACCAGTTACGGTTTGAATTGGAGTGTTGTATGACTCTTCATCACCAGAAACTGTACTCAGTTTTCTGTTAGCGGTATAGAAGTTACCTCTATCATCCATGCCACTGTAGTTAGTGACACCACCTTCAAGTCTCAGAGCTTGTGCATTAAGAATCTCTTTCTCGGAAAGAATTCTGTTCTGTCTCTCTGGGAATGCTGTTGAATAGTTACCAGGACCGAAACCAAGATACTCAAACGTATGTGCAGATGCACGGATGATTGAGTTTCTACGCAGTTCGACTGGAAGTGGTTTAACTTTCTTGACCTGAGTTCCCAGTGCGTGATCTTGTCTTCTAGTACCAAGAAGTCCTCTGAAGATAGTCAGTGAATCACCTGATACGGTCTCCTTAATTCTAAAGATTTCGTCGTCAATTTGCAGATAATCACCAAGTCTCAGACCATTCAGTTCTGCATTGTCAACAACAATAGGAGTCAGATCCGAATCGGTTGAGTTAATTGCTGCACCAAGAGTTGTGCTGATACCAGCATATTGTGCAACTAAGCGACCTGAGATTGCCTCATTGCTCTCAGAAATATCACCACCGTTAGATGAAAGTGATGGTCTGTAGATAGTAACATTACCGCCAGTTGCAGGAGCAGTGGTAGTAATACCTGGTTTGATTTCAACTTGAGTTGGTGAATTGACCTTAGTTACAAGGAACTCGCCATTATACAGTGAGGAATCGAATCCAGATGTCTTCAGTTTAGAATCAAGTCTAAATCCATGTGCTCCACTGAATGTAACTGTAGCAATACCAGTGTTTGCTTGATAGTGGAAAGTAGAGATGCCAGCAGTTCTACCAGTATTGGTAGCTCTTGCCTTTGCTGTCATCGTGACACCAACACCTGCTGTGGTGAATGATGCAATAGTGTCAGAAGACTGTACTGTAATGTTATCAATACCAACACTAGTAATCTTATACAGAGTGTTGTACTCATCATATGCTTGTGATTCGTTTCTGGTGACACCACCAACTTCGATACACTCACCAACACAGTCGTAAATGTTCTGAACTCTCAGAACTGCGGGAGTTGAAGGTGCAGTTGTTCCAACATCAACCAGACTGATGATGTCTCCAACCTCGTATGCAGAACCACCATCCATGATGGTTACATCACTGATAGCACCTGTTCCGTCAACAGTTACTCTTGCGTTAGCATTTGCACCAGTGGTTGATACACCCAAACGGACACCATAGTAGGTTCCAGTCGTATATCCAGCACCAGCATTTGTAACGGTGACGCTAGTAATACCACACAGACCATGGTCATATGAAGTATAAAGAGTGTGTGCAATACCGCTGGTTGACTTAATATCTACCAGACCGATACCACTAGCGAAGTCAATCTGTGCTTTTTCTGCTGCTTCCTTGGTGACAGAGTTTTGTGGTTCGTTTGAGTAAACGTTACCAATAATCTCCTGATCAGCGTAAGAAGTTGCAGGTACTGGGTCAGATGCTGGATTATCTCTATTGGTTTGTGGATAGAGATTATCAAGAGGCTGAGACAGTTTCAGGGTATTGAATGGTGCAATACCTGGAGTGATACTTGTATTGACAACAGTCAGGTGATATACACCATCCTGGACATTTTGTACATACTTTTGAAGTTCTTCTGCTTTGAAGACTGAGAAAGTATTGTTGTACTTTTTCTTTCTAAAATATGGGAGATTAGAGTTACGGGTTGTAGTTACACCAGTAAATGTTCCTGGATCTTGAGACAGAGTGTAACTAAACTGTTTGGTACTGCTGATACCAGTAACAGTGAATGTTCCGTTAAATGCTGTACTTGCAACACCAGCGGCATTGTTAGCAGAAGAAACATTCAGGACTTCAACCTGTGCTCCAACACTCAGATCGTGTGGAAGTTCGGTATTGATCTTGGCAACATTACCTGCCCACTCTGCACTCTTGACGAAACGTGGGTTTCTGAGTTCTGTAGAGTTAGTAAGAGTTGCACCACCTGGAGCAAAGTACTTTTGAATCTCAGTGTTACCTGCACCGATAACATTGTTAGATTCTTGAAGAACATATCCATCAAGAGGTGGTCTTGCAAAGGTTGTTGAATCCTTTGGAATTACATATCTGTATCTGTAGACTGTCTCCAGAGGACCTCTAGTATCTGGAGTTCTAGTGAAGTATGTTCTAGCAGTTTTGCCTGGGGGAATATTGTTCAGTACTTCAAATACACTATTCTCCGATGAAGCAGTTGCAACATTGACATACCACTGTCCTTGTGACGTGTCAAATCCAACTGGGTGACCAATCTCACCTACTTTCTTATCACTTACTCTAGAGATGACCTTAAGAATACCACCCTTCGCATTGATTGTGATAGGTGAATCATTAACAGCATCATTCAGAGTTTGTGCAATCTTAATCTGGCTAGTCGTCAGACCAACAGATTTTTCGTTAGTGATTGCAAAGTAAACGCTATTGTTCTCCAGACCATCTGGAAGTTCACCGTTGTCACTAACAATACGAATCTTTTCTCCATTAGTGAGAAGGTGACCAGCACTCAGGTTGATAACATTAGAGTTGATGTTGTTGACATCATTGACTCTTTCAACATAACGTACTTTCTCTGAGGTTGTTTCCTCATGAGTGTACTGGGTATTCGGCATAATGATTCTTGCCGAATAAGTTGTACTAACACCAGAGTTAGCAACTGAGAGATACAGTTTATCGTTAGTCTTAGCACCAATTCTGTAACCATCAACAACAGTTGCGGGAGGATTATTTTGATCCGTTGCATCTGCAATGTAGAGTTTATCAGTAGAACCGACAGATACTGTTACTGAAGTATCAAGTGGCAGATAGTTGATGTTGTTGACAGTAGTGTCAACTTCTTTAGGTGACAGGATATGTGAAATATATCCAGTGTCATCCTGAGAGAATGCACTATTTCTGAATCCAGAACACTGGAATGCTTTTGAACCAAAGTTAGAGTTAGAGTTGTTGATGGAGAAGTCACCACCAGACTCTACACTAAAGTGCTGAGCATAACCAATAGCAAAAACAGAAACTAACTGCATGTAGGCATCATTGATGCCTCTGATGTGGAAGTTCTCATATTCTGGTTTGAACTTAGCGAGTGAATCGCTATGCAGGTTAGAGAATCCGGTCGAATCTTTGTATGTTCCGGTGGTCGAATCATACTTGACGAAAGCCTTATCATCTTTCTGAAGACCAATACCCGTGAACTGTGCCACGACCATTGACTTAAATCCTGATGCTTTGCTGCCATCAGCAAGCATACCGCACATACCAAATACTGATCTCAGAGAACAGTTGAAGATATATGGAGATGCTGACGTAACAGTATCAACAGCAAGATTGACACTTGAACCAGTTACTGAAGGAAGAAGTTCTACTGGTGTGTTTTGTACTTGATAAGTAAACTGAGTGTCACTTACAACAGAGCTGACAACAAATTGTCCGTTGTATCCTTGTGCCTGAAGACCAGAAATTCTGATAGGTGAGTCAACACTCAGGTTGGGGAAACTGTCAGTCGTAGTAACAGTGATGGTTGTGTTGCCAGTTGCACCATCACCAGACTTAATGCTGCTGATACCAACAGATCCACCACGAGAACCAACAATACGGAATTCATCGATTACTGGTTCGATATCCTCATCAGCAGGATAATCAGGATCAATAGGTCTACCTGAAGAAGGACCGAATGCAATACCGACCTTCTCATAGTACATATCGAGATCTGTTCTTGCAGTCTCGAAAGTTTGGAAGTCGTCGTCAATCTTGGTGGTGTTTACACCATCTGCATATTCAAAACATGCAAGTTTGTGGTGTGAGAAATTAGGAACGAACTTATTAGTTGTGTAGTCTTTATATACAGTTCCATTTGGATCTCCATCAAACATGGAGAACTGCCAGAAGTAACATGCACCAGTTACCCTGAAGATCGCGGATCTCTCAATATTATCGTTCTCAGGGTTAGGCACATACAGAGGACGAACCTTTGTTTTACGAAGGTCCATACCAACGATGGAAGTACCACGAGGGACGATAATACCACCGTGGATACTATTAAGCTTATAGAGATTATTGTTAGGACTTGTTAGATCTACATCAGTTGTTAAACTGAATTCTCCAAAGTCAGAAGTAGTACCACCACTTCTCATTCTATAGTTATTTGTTCCGTCAGGAATCAGACCTGGACGGTTGTCAACGACATGCAATCCTGGATAGATGAGGATTGTTGTCTTTGCAAATCTATCGTTATCTAATCCTCTCTGATATGAAAATCTAGCGGCTTCCATGAGAGCACGCTGGATTGTTCTAAAAGGACGTGATAGTGAATTTCCTTGGTTCTCAATACTATCCGTCGCATCCAAAGCATTTGGGTCAACGTAAATGATAGTCCCGCGAGTTGACTTCAGAAAATTATCTAATCTGGAGAGACCCATCTTATTAAAGTTCGATATATCCGTTATGGATTATTTAGGACATAAAAAAAGGGACTCTATCGAGTCCCTTTCCACTTCCTTCACACGGAAACTATATTATATCATTCTTGCTGCATAGTGTCAAGCATATACTCTACAGTGTTTGCAACATCATTCATAGCATCGCGCAAAAACGGTTGTTGACCAGATTCTTGACGCATGTCATCTTTTTCATCACATAGAGTCCAACGCCACTCTTTTTGATTTGCTGAATACCAAAGATTGATTTTCATAGTAGTGAATTGCATTTTGAAGCCCCCGATCTGATTTGAACAGACGACCTTCGCTTTACAAGAGCACTGCTCTACCACTGAGCTACAAGGGCAAATTTTTCTACCTAACGTTTATATTTACCACAAATCGTGGTTCTTTTGTTGGGTAGGATGAACTGTGAAACAAATCTCCTTTGAAAGCAACTGCTCTACCTTTTTTAGGTGTGACCCGTTGTTTTTCGGTCCAAGTATCTTTAGATAAGAATGAAATGAATTCAGAAGAATTTTGAGTTCTCTCATTATAGATGATTGTATCACCATCAGTATCATTTAGATAGTAGATTATATTCCAACAGTTAGGAATAAAACTATCAACATGTGGCATTTGTACCTGATTAGAACCCATAGCAGGTACTGAATTTATTCTCATTCTCAATAGTTGTTTTGCACCCAATGCCTCAAAGAACTGTAAGGCAAGTGGCATAAACCCATATGTGAGTTTTGAGCAGTATGATTCTTGATCATTCTCAATCTCATACAAGTGGTGCAAGTTAACAAATCCATTACGAGGATCATTAACAAACTTAGGAATGTCTATGGTTGATTTATCCCGACGATACCAGGTAAGATCTGAATCATTTGCAAGAGTAAATAACCAGTTCTGATATGTTGATGGAATAATTTTATCAAAGACAATTACATCACGATTCATAAGGTTTAGTCAATGGGTAGAAGTTCTGGATTTTCTACCTCAATGTCGAACAGAAGAGGATGACATTGTTCAGCAATCAAATAATAAGAGCTTTCATAAAGATCTTCTGGTTCAAGACTTGGAACTTGATTTGCTTCGTCAGCAACCATGATATCGTAACACGAATCTTCCAATTCGTCAAATGTAAAAGGAATGCCGTTTATGGAATACATGAGCACGATTCTAGTACCGCGCTCAAACCAACAGTAAAAAGCATCAAGGTGATACATGATTAAGTATCAACTGCGAGTATTTATGGGAGTAGAGAGACTTGAACTCTCACGACTGTTAATGTCAGCGGATTTTAAGTCCGATGCGTCTACCGATTCCGCCATACTCCCAAGACTAATCCCAATTACATCGAACAAATTTTGTGATCGCATATCTATCCTCTTCGAAAACCTTTGTGACGGAATGCTGTATCCATCCTGGGAAGATAACTGTTTTGTTGTTAGTTGTTTCGATCAAACATTTTTGCTTAGGAAAGTATAAGTTTCCTCCAGCATCTTCTCCAAATGTGGTACTAATAATCACATGAATCTGACAATCTTCATGTGGTTTATATTCTTCACCAGGATAGTATCTTCTGATCTTTGTAACGTCTTGATTAGAACGACAATATGTTTTCCAATACTCATTTGCTTCAAGTAAGTCTTTGAATAACTGTTCATTATCAAAGAAAACTTTCTGAGTAATTCTTAGAATATCAGAAAAGCAACGCTCAGTATAAACGTTATCTAATTGCAGAGCTCCCGCTGTTGTCAGATACGTTCCATCTTCTTGTTTAGTAGAGTAATTCTCTGGTCCTTCTAGTTTATCACCAAGAAATTCAATCTCTCTCCAAATCAGTCTTAACTGATTCTCATCAAAGGTATTCTCTATGATGACATGTGGAAATGGATCATTGAAAATCTGGTAATTCATATTACAAGGAATATGTGGGTGGATGGAATGCACAGTATTCATTGAAGGTGATTTTCATCTCCTTGTTAGTCAATCCACAATGTGACGCTGCTTTAGGAAGATTCCACTTTGCAGTGAACAGCATTTCCATTGCTTCTCTTGTTTCAGGTCTCATTTAGGGCTGGCATATGAAAGAGCATCTTCGTCACAACGGTCACGAACAACTTCAAGTACGTTCATGAATTCTTCCATCGTTTCGCAGACAACCGTCTTTTTGCTTCCTTGGTCAGAATAGAGATAGAAGGAGCGATCTTGAACGTTGACTACACAACGATAGAGTTTCTCGTCAGTCATGTCGTTTGATTGATTACCCACGTATTATAGGTCAGTCTGACGGGGGTGTCAACCTCTTATACCAGAACGATAGGACAAATCTTTCACTGTCCTTCACTTCGCTGACATAATGAAGGAGTTGGGAGTTGGAGAACACGACTAGTTTACCTGTTTCTGGTCGGACATCATACTTCTCAAACAAAGTGTGACCACCCGTAAAGTCCTCATTCAAGTAAAGCATCGCAGCGAATACATCTGGGTTGTGGACGTTATTATCATCCACATGCGGATTCATATATGTCCCAACAGGCCAACGAACTACACCCACATAATCGAGTTCTATCTCACTGTCAAATGATTTGCATAACTTTGTGACTGCATGAACTACAGTCTTAAAAAGTTCATTATCATCAACTTCAATTGTAGTGGGATCGACATTTCCCCCGAGATAAATTGCCCCATAGTTACCATCGGGTTCTGGAACATCCATTCCTTTTGCCAATGATTCATCTGGATTAGAGGTATCAACAGTGGTCAAAAAAGTATCACCACCTCTATGCTCATCTCCATATGGCATCTCATCTTTATTTTTCTTCGCTAGTTTAACGAATGGTTCACAAAGAAAAGGATCGAGAAACTTTTCTTCAACATAAATCAGTTTTTTCATCTAGTCTTTGTATTCTGTTCTGTTGCGTAGTCGGGATCCTTATAATTTCTCTCATCTTCTGGGATAGTGTGATGATTAGGATCTGGATAATCTTCACAAGTTTCTCCCTTATATTCTACGATAAGTGGATTGATATCCTTTCTTTCAGCATAGATGTGGAAGAAACAATCAATAGGCATGTTACCTTTTGATTGGAGATATACACGCTCATCATCCCATCTCTTGATAATTATATCTTGATGAGATCCGATTGGTTGCAACTGAACGGTAATACTATCTTCATGCACAAGATCTTTCCAATAGTATGGAAGTTCGATAACTTTTGAATTAGTAATTCGACCACGATGATAAACACCAACTTCAGGTCCCTCAATACATGCATATCTAAGACGATATCCTTCTCTTGATGGGTGCTTCAGATCGAATGGTTTTGGTCTAGCATCTGCTGACGAAAATCTAGCAGCCAATCTTCCTTTATTATCACAGTCAACTTTTCCTGTGACATAAACGTCACCGTCAACATAAAGACTATCGACGGTGCCACCACCCGTCACATATAGAGCATTGGCGGTTCCATCATCACCATCAATTCTTTCGTTACCACGAATATGAACTGAGCGAGGCGGATTGTTTGAATCACTATTCTTATCTCTACCCACCATCAAAGTTGCTTCTACTTCACCTGGTGGTGTACCTAGAACGACTGGTGCCTCAATATATGCAGATCCACGAATCTCTTTCTCACCAGTGCCAAGAAGTTTTGGATCTCCTACGCCGACAAAAAGTCTCTTGCCAATGGCAACGTCATCAAATTGCATTAGTTGTTCCTCAGTTGTTTTCGGATTCTGCCGTACTTGCGTACTTAGATTTTCTGATCTTTGCTGCTCCAGTTGCACATGCTGCTAGACCACCATATAGATCTAAGATAGCATTTCCAACGATCTTACATGTTCCAGAAGAGAAAAACTTTGCCGATGTACCGGCATTGACTTCTACGTTCTTGGATTCAATCTGGATTCTTTCGTTTGATTTAAGAGTAATAACTCCATTCTGGTTATCATTACCCTTGGCAATAAACTCAATGTTTTCTGCCTGAAACTTAATTCTACCACGAGTTGCACTAAAAATTATATCCCCGTTGATACACTCCACATAAAATGCGGGCATACCGTCAACAGGATCACTTATAACATCGTCACCACACTTGATTTGATAAGTTCCTGGACATCTATTGATAGTACCACCTTTTCTTCCTTGTTCTTGATTGCCAGTAGCATCCATCGTCATAAAATGACGAGGATCATATCCACTTCTCAGTTGCACAGCAGAGAGCTGATTATCTTCGTGAATGTGACCGAACTTTAGATCACCATCACGATTTCCGTATCGGATAGTGTGATAATTCTTCCTTTTTGCCATTAGTGCTTACCGACGCAATCAACAATACTAATAATTCTGTCACCTTCTTGTGCTGCAAGCAGTTCTTCTTCTGTTGCATCACCGATTCTATTTACACACAATACAGGATTCAATTCTGCATTATAACCTGTAGTAGTTTCTATACGAATATCAGGTCTCTCTTTGTATCCTGTTCCAGTTGTAATGACATCGATACGTTCGATAACTCCAAACGGACCAACGACAGGTTTGGCAACAGCACCAAGATCAGGTGTAATTGTAATTGTATCACCTGAGGAGTAATTTATTCCACCATTTGATACATAAATCTCGCAAAGATACAGAACTGCTGGATATTGATCAGATGTGGTGCTTGGTTCTGTTGGTAAAGAACCTCTACCTGTGGTTGCCGTAGTTCCTGGAGCAAGTGGATCACCTGGTTCTGGTGGACAACCTGGAGCAGTTACTGACTTATCTTCAATAGCGACAAATTCAGGTTGACCTGGGAACTTAACAGTATCACCAATCTTAATATCAATTACTTCTCCCTCATCATATGGCGTATCATATGTGCCATCCAGTCTAAACACTGTCGTTTGACATTTATCTGCCCAAACTCGACCATCACCACCCTGATCGCCGTTAGGTGTGGGAAGATATCCAAAACCAGGTTCTATAACAACGGCACCAACAACACCAATCTGAGTATCTGCAGGCAGACCCATATCTTCTAAAGCGCCAGGTTCACCAAAGCCTGGTCCCACTGTTCTGCCATCATCAGATGGAACAAAAACGGGTGTTACACCATCATCTTCAAATACAATATTACCTTCTTCGTCTTCTTTGGGTACAACTACACCCATGATTGGTTTAACTACTGCACCCTTTCCTTTGCCACAAGAATCTTCTAGGGCAATTATTGGTTCTTTCTTAAATCCAAATCCACTTGCAATAATATCGAGACCAAGAACATCACCAGTTGCACTAACAACAGCATTGGCAAGTGATCCACCACCACCCATACCGTAGATTGATACGTTTGGTGGTCCACATGCAAAAGGTCCAGAGAAGCATCCTTGTGCTCCTGCAATCAAACCACCAAGATTAGGCAGTCCGCCGAACAAATCACTGAGATCCATATTAAGAATGGACTCAAACATCTTTGAAAACTTTTTAACATTATTAAAGATGCTATCTACATTCAGTTTAATCTTTGGTACTGGAGATCCAGCGAATGCACCCCATGCTTTTCCACCACCACAAGTAAGATCCTCTTCACATGTTGGGAATCCTTTTAAGAAACCTTCTACGAATCCAAGAACACTATCTCCAATATCAAATGCTACTCCAATCGCAGCTTCAATTGGTCTGATAGCAAGGTTGAGTCCTTTATTAATAACACCACTAATTGCTCCAGTGATAGCACCAATAATATTTTCAACAAGACATGATGCAACATTAATAACTTTATCTAAAATGCCCTGCAAGGCATTTCTAACTGTGTTGAGCAGGTTACCAATAATATTATTAAACAAACATGCCACCAAATCATTTGCTTTTTCAACCTTAATCTTAAGATCAGGTCTAGCGTTTGGAAGTAAGTTGTAATAAGTATCTTTGAATAAGTTGTTTAGTTTTTCTGTAGTATTCTTACGAATACCATCGACCATTTCTTTATAGAATTTGGTAATATCTGCAGATGCAGCACCAACTTTCATTGAAATATAGTCAGAGACTCCCATCTGAGTGCCCTTAAAATTGATGGGCTTGATGATAGAGTTCTCCCAGGTCTTTGCCGTTTTCTTTGCCTTTTCAATATCTTTAATAAGGTTTTTGATAGTAATACCAATACCTTCTAATTCAACCTTTTCACACTTTGACTGAATGGGATTCGTCACCTGAGCATCTTCTTCAGTCTCCACATCATCCATGGAGGTTCTCAGAGTTGATGCAGCAGAAGCACCCTCCATCGCTGAAGGATCGCCGTTAGCAGGCGTAGGAGAACCACTAGGTGTGATTGCATAAAAAGGCACCCCTTGACCGCCAGCAAACCCACTGAAGGGTTCAAACGGAGCAACGGGTACAGTTGTCGATAGTTTAGTTTGATCTTGGTTTGCGAAGCATCCCATAATGACAGGATCTTCCATGTCACTACCATCACGGTAGAAACCGACAACATATGCACCCTGTCTTAGGTTTGAAGATTGCCAACTAGAGGCATGACCAGAACCAGCGGTGACGGGATATAGCACTTCAGCCATATCCAGTTTTTCGTCTGGAATATCACCAGTATCTCGACCAAATATCCTTACTCTATAACGAGATCCCCATCCTTTGAGGTCTCCATAATCTTTCCACTTCTCTCTAGTCTCGTTGTCACGCCAAGTCAGGTCGTCAACGATCTGTCCGAACCACCAATAAAGTGGTTCATTGGTAATGTTTTCGGCGTTGAACAACTGATTGGGCATTAGTTATCGTGGGTTTTACACTCTGGTGCGCCAGGTTCTACTTCACAAAACAATTCCAGTGGACTTGGATCGTGGTGATCGCCTGCTTCGATTTCGTCTTTGTGGTTTTTTGCGTAAATTTCTAATTCACGCAGTTCTTCTTCAACATGACGACGCTGTTGAGGAGATGTTGTGGGATCTTGAAGGATTTCTTTATCCTTCGCGATATGGGCTTCGATGTTTTCCATAAGGTTAGAATGGTTTACGTCCGATTGATTCTCGCACTAAGTTCAGTTTAGTAAATGATTTATTAGTAGTAATCAAATGGCACATATCTACTATCATATATAGACCACTTTTCTTCTGGCTCACTAGAGATGTTGATTTTTCTGAAACCTCAGGAAAATCACAATGTACGATATCTCCTGCTCTCAAACTAAAATCTCCAGCAATTGTGATGGAAAGTTTTGTTGTGAAGAGTTGATTATACCTCATGAATGACTGACGAATGATACTATCAATGTCATAGTCATCTTCTCTAGCATTCTTGAGTTGATCTTCCAGATCTTTTCCTGGAGGAAGAACTCCCTTCTTATCATACTTAACTACCAATCGACTAGATTTTGACTGAAGGTCAACATCAGATGCAATTTTAGGAAACTCTTTGCCTCCCATTGTTTCTTCATTCTGTTGATCTTTGCTGTCTGCTTCGTTATCTCTTGGTTTGTTATCGTATAGATTTGTCGCTCTCAGAGTGGTCTTGAAAATAGATCCTGTAACCAGGGATTGTTCTACGTCTACATTACTACTAAACGAACTTGCTAAAATCTTAGCATCGTATTCGTCGGGAAGCAACGTACTATTAGTATACACAAACTTTTTCTTCACGTCTTCTTCAAATAACTTATCGATGGATCTGAACTGATATCCATCAGATGTTTCATAGAAAAAATATCCAGCACTTTTCACCCCTTGTGGCACAGATCTCTTTGCCAACCAATGACACTTATAGAATGGTTTTGCTACTCTACCCAAGAAACTCAGAGTATTTTGCGTATCATCAACTGTTACTTCCTTGGGACTTTTTAATACATCACTAACAATCTTTTTTACAGAATCCGACAATAAACCATCATATCTCTTACTAACACGGTTTTCTACGAGTTCATTATCTTGACACTCTTTGGACCACAGATCTAATGTATATTGAACTTTGTTTGCCTCTTCAGTAACATTGCGAATACTTTTTACACGAAACTGATTATCATCTTCAAACTTTAAAGTGTTCTCATAATTATCTGAGATATTAAGATGAACCTTTTCGCCACCAGTCAAATTGGCACCATCAGAATCCATTGATGACGCAGGATTATCTCCACCACCAGTTTCAACAACCATCATTGATGCTCTGACAGTATTATCTAAGATACTTTCAAAGTATTGTAGTTGCACCGTTCCATGAGAGAGATCAATAGGATCTCCATAGTTCGAATAAACTTCAAACTTACCAATATTTCCTGTCTCAGCTGTCTTTGTCATCCGATTTTACTTCTCAGTGGAGGTGTGGAGTATGCCAGATCTATTGACTGTGGGAAGTTGATATTGTCTTCACCAGATGCAGGTTCCCTAATATATCTATCTAACAAAAAGATAGTTGATTTTCCATCAGCATATGATGGATATTGTGCAAGATCTGGTATCTGTGCAGACGCTTTCAAAGGTTTTGTTTGAAGAGGAGTCTGATAAGGTGCTGTGGGAATAGTTAACCCAGGTGGTGGTGTGACTGGTGCGGTCGCCTGTGGCGGTAGTTTCAGATAATCCTCTGGTTTAACTGTATCAAACTCACTTCTACCAGTTCCAAATGGAGCATCTATAGCATACTTGGAAAGAGGGTCTACATGACCCAAAAGTTTGTATCCATCCCAAGCCTTACCAGTCTCCCAGTGTAGATGAGGTCCACTAGTTCTACCTGTCATACCAACAATACCAATAACATCACCTTTTCTGACAGATGTGATGCGAGCAGTATCTCTCAAGTGAGCATATAGGTGAACGTTACCTTTATCATCCTTAAAGACTAAGAAATTACCCCATCCATCTTTATCAAATCCAGAATCAATAACCTCACCATCTGTCAGTGCTCTTACTTCAGATCCTAAAGGTGCTGCAATATCAACACCTTTATGAGTTCTGAACAGTCCACGTTTTTCTCCAAAAACACCAGTGACTCTTAAACCTTCAATAGGTGTTGGTGGTTTGTATACAAATGATTGTCCTCCAAGACCAGAGATAATTCTCCGAATCCTTTGCATATGAGGATTATCGGGATTGAAGTCTCCAATTTTGTCTTTTTGATATAAGTAGTCTCCCATCTTATATCCATTATAAAAGATTTCTGCTGCTTCTTCAGAATCTTTAGATGTTAATAACTGTTGTCTAACTTTCAAAGGGGTAGTATCAATGAGCATCTCCATCTGAGCATCAAGACTCATAGGATCTTTACCTTTACGAATAATAAATTCTTGAATCTTTTCCCATGTTTCTTCAGGCCAACCAGCGATACCATATCTCCTTCTAGCTGGATCTTCAAATCCTGGATCAAGATCACTAAGTCTGATCAAATTTGCAACCACACCAAGTCCACCAGATTTTCCATATGATGCTTTCAAAATTTGCATTTGTGAAACAACTCTGGTCTGGGTTCCTTGCGTAGGTTGAATTGAAGGAGAATACGATTGAGTTCTTGCTACACCCTTTGCAATTTCAGCATTGATTTCACTGAAAATAGCATCAACTCTAGACTGAGTTTTGAATTTTAGTGATTGTGCATATGCTTTCATCACCGTCTCAATATCCATTCCTTCATTAGAACGGACAAGGGAGATAATTTGATTTGCAAAGTTATCATATAACCTTGCTGACGGTTTTTGACCCATCGCGATATCAACACCGGCACCCATAATGGGTCCAAGACCACCAATTTTTTTCAGTACTTTAGCACTATTCATCAAAGATCTTAGAGGATTTCTTTTCTTAAGATCCTCAGGATTTGAAAAAAGTTTTTCAATAGTTGGTTTTCCACCAACATCAAGACCGGGTTCAGATTTGCGTGGTTGAGTAATAATAACTGGTTTATCTCTATTGACACGAATGCGTCTTGTTACTTTACCTTTATATCTCTTGTCACCAACAAGTCCACCACTACTTTTTGTAGGGACTGGTTCCTCTTTATAAGCATCAGCACTGAAGACACCAAGAGTCAATGCGGAGTTGGTGAAATCTTTCACACCCTCCATGAACTTATCATAACCCTTTCTAAATTCGGGTCCAAGACTACTTTCAAGTCCCTGAGAAATCTGATCATTTAGATCATATGCACCTTTAATAAAGGACGCAGTAAAATCAATAGTCGAAATCAGAACATCTGATGCAACATTGATACCATCTTTAAGGACGGGAAGAAGTTTGTCCATCTCCTTCAAACTTTCGCTATGCTTTCCAAACATGTATCCAAGGAAAGTATATCCGATGAAAGTTTTTACAGTATCAAACAGACCTGTAGATGGTAGTAGATTTTTCTTATCTACCTTCTTAGCTTCCTTTTTCTTTTCTAATTTGTCTTCTCTTAATTTTCTGTCTTTATTCTCCTCATCCTTTCTCTTTACAACGATTTCTTTCTTCTTCTCTTTGATTCTATCTGCAAATACTTTTTTTGCATCAACAACTTTCTTGGATGCGACTACAAGCGCACCACCCTTTCCAGTTTGACCTGCTGCTGGAAGTAACTTTGCTGCTGAAATTGCCATTAGTTAACCAGTCCGTAAATTTGAGAAGTCTCACTTCTTCTATTGCCAGGAGCAACAGCAGAAAAACTAGGAACAGATGTTGATGGAGATTGAGTTGGTTGAACAGATCCTGCTGATGCATCAACAGAAGGTAATCTGATAATTTCAGTTCTAGATCCTCGCTCCAATGGAGTTGGCATTGGACCTTTATACATTGGATCATTATAATATGCATTAGGTCCAGTGACCTGATCATATACTGCTGTTGGTTGTGGGCTGATCAGATCATTGATGATCATTTCCGCTAACATTAGAAGCGGATTTCCAAAACTAGCCTGACCAAAACTCTTTGCTGTACGAATAGGTCTCTTGATTAATTCTCTTGTAACTGGTGTTGGTGCAGACCCTGGTCCACCTAAGCTCGCAGGAACATACCTTGGTCTAGGTACACCCATTGGATTCCTAGGAGAAGGTTTTGAATGCCAATCAAGAAGATCTCTTCCAAATACTGCTCTATCTGGTCTTCCAAATACAGAAGGTTTCTTACCTGCTTTGAAGTTTTTATTACTCTGACCTCTTTGGATAGCATCATCACCAAAGAGTGTTGTAGGATCTGGATTCTTCTGGAAATACGAGAATGGATTACCAAACTTTGCTTTCGATTCTACAGGAATACGAGTGTTTGCACCTTTGTTGAACCAATTCATAAATCCACCAACCATGCCACCACCTTGGGCAAATTGGATTCCACCATCGAACTTATCCATGTTGGCATTTGCGCCACCAAATTTCTTGTTCGCTGCCAACAGATTATTTGCACCGATCGCAGATACTGCAGCCTTATTCATAACAACTTCACCAGGCATCAGCGCGGTGAGTTGCGTATCTGGTCCAGCACCTCTAATTCTTCTACCAGTGTCAGGACTGACCATTCCACCACCAGACTTTGCTGGAGTGTTCAGCGACGGCAAGATCATTCTGGTAAGAGTTTCCAGAATAGACCCAGGTTTAGATAGTTCTTTTGCTTGTTCTGTTGGTGCTGCTTCTTCTAAACCTTTTTCTTTAAGTTGCTGTTCTGTAGCAGTCTTACTCCTACCCACCAACATCGCTGATGCTATACCAATACCCGCTGCGGCAGCAATGATGGGGTTAGAAAGAAGTGCTCCACCAAGAGAGAACAACGTGCTTGCCAACGCCTTAATCAATCCACCTATAGGCGTTAGTAGTATTAATGCAGCACCAGAAAGAGCAGGCCAGAAGTCTGACAAGAACTTTTTAATTGCATCAACCTTTCCAGCATTTTCTGGGTCTCCAAACCACTTGAATGCTTTATTGATTCCAGATGCAAGAAATGTATAGAATAAGAAATTAAAAATCTTATCCAAGATACCCTTTGTTGGAGTAAAGAGTTGTCTTGTTTTTTGAATGAGTTTCTTTGTATTTGTCTCTAGTTTATTTTCTCTCTTCTCTCTCCTATCATCTTCCTTTTTCTTTCTATCCCTTTCGTCATCTTTCTTTTCTAACTTATTCTGATCTTCAATACCTTTAGTGATACCATCAACTGCTTCAACAATAGTTGCTAAAGAACTTTGCATAGGCACAATCGCACCACCTTTGCCAGGAAGCAATGCAATAGGTTTTTTCAGATTAGTTACATTCTCAACTTTTACTTTCTTCTTCTTAATCTTAAATCTAACTTCTTCCTTATTTCTAACTCTCTTATATTCGTCCCTTAGTAACTCATCCTCTTCTGCAGCAAGTTCTGATCCAGACATTCTGGCAGCAACCATCTTCTCCAGAAGAAGTTGCTTGTATGTCTCATAATCGAGATCGAAAACTTCTTCCAGACCAAGAACTCTTAGGATTCTTTCGTCAATAGATTCTTGGACTGTCTTAACCATTTTGTTGTTGCTTTAACTGTTCTTCTTCAAGATGTTGTTGTAATAAAGCGACGTAGATGTCTCGTTCCCAAGGCATCAAGTTTTCAATCTCAGTTAGTGAGTATTTATGGTACTGAATCAAGGAAAAATTGAGTCGATAGTACGACTCCAGATTCATGTGGATGAGTCCTATCCGAAAAAATTTGAGAGACCCTCCAGAGTAACCTTACTCTTCACTTTTGTCTTGGGGTTAGTGATGTTGACTGTATGTGTCAGCTTAGGCATCGTCTCGAAGAAACTTTCGATTTCTTTGAATTGTGACGAATTCATTTGATCCAAGAACTCTTTAATTTCTTTCTTTGTAAAATCTGCTGATGTCCAGACTTCCTCTTCACTGAATACTTTGTCAATACACGAAGCAACTAGATCAAAAGACTGGTCAACGTTAGTTTCTCCAACTTCAAAATTAGATTTGATAAACTCATCAAGAGATGGATACTTCATCTCCATCATCAATTCATCATTGATTTTGATTTGGTTGTTATGATCATCTCTCTTGACAACTTTAATGTCATCAATCAAGATAGTCACAGGAACCGTAGTTTCTTCATCATCTGGGCAAATAAGTTGCAACTCAACTTCTTCTCCAACAGACTTACCACGAATATTCAAGAAAAGATATTCGATGTCAAATGTAGGAAGAGATTCTACTTTGACTCCCTTTGTCTGAATACAACTCTTGATAACTTGCTTGATTGCTGTTGTGATCTGTTTCGGATCCTCAGACTCAAGAGCAAGAATCAAAAGTTTTTCTTCACGAACAAGAAACGGTCTGTACTTAATTGTTTGACCAGTTGAAGGCAATTCTAACTCGTGAACAGGAGTAGAAATTTTTGGTAAAGGCATGATATTTTAACGAAAATTTCAGTGTGATTATTTATCCGGGTAACGCACCATCTGTATTAGCGTTGGTGATGTAATATCTACTATAACTGAAGGACACTGTAACCTTCAGAAGTTGTGATGACTCGTAACTTACTGGAATAGAGTTAATCGAGATTGGATATGCATTAATAAAGTTATATTTTATATGCGAAGTTGCATTTAAGTCAAGTTTTAATTCGCCAGTATGAAGTCCATCCTGATCTTTCTCAAACTTATAGATGCACAGCTTTTGAGTCACATAATCTTCTGGGAATTTTGCCCTGAATGAAGAATTGGTATTTTCACTAAGTCCAGCAGCACTATCATCTGTGGGACTTCCACCCCTTCCTTCTCTATCTGCACCTGTCCCTTCTCCAGCGATATAGTTAATCCACTGATTAAAGAGAAGTAGAATCTTATAATCTCTGTCAACGTAGAAAGTGAAGTCAGCTCTATCATCATAAGATCTTCTGTATGCGTGTCTCTCAGTAACTCCTGAGAAATCATCATTCAACTCATGAGTCAACAAAGACGCACCAGGAAGACTCGCTTCAGCACAATTGACGCTAATCAATTCTGAAGGGAGTGGATTTGCAGAAAGACCGTCATTCATAAGCATACCCTTACCAATCCACTGGCGAATATCGCTTGTGCCTGGTAAAGGAAACTCACAATAATAATGTGATGTTAACGCTGGACGTAATAGTTGGTGCTTGATATCACTCAGCGATTTCTTAAATTTTGCCATTAGGCATAAATAGAGATGCTTATATATTATGTATATGCGTAATGGGAGAAAGTATAAAGAGTAGGTATCAACCTTCGTATCCAAACAAATATCAAGGTGATCCTAACAATATTATCTGTAGAAGCAGTTGGGAAAGAATCTTTTGCAGATGGTGTGATCTAAACGAAAACATTTTAGCATGGGGTTCTGAAGAAATCAGAATCAGATATTATGATCCCGTGAAAAAGAGAGTGAGAACTTACTATCCAGACTTTATCATTAAAGTTCAGGAGAGTAATGGAAAGATCAAAAAGTATTTGATCGAAGTGAAACCCAAAAAGCAGACTGCACCACCCAAAAAACCAAAGAGGCAAACTCAATCATACATTAACGAAGTATACACTTATGCCACGAATGAGGCAAAGTGGAAAGCTGCTAGAGAATGGTGTTTAGATCATCGACTTGAGTTCAAGATTATCACAGAAGACGAACTCGGAATCAAGTAATGGCACAAGGTTTTGGACAGGACATTCAGAAGTCATCTTCAAGAATTAGTCAACTAAAAAGAAAGTTGGATGGTTCTGAAGATGCAGAACTTATCATGATGAGTATTTTGGAGGTGTTCAGAGAAGTTGAATATGTTCCGGATGTAGGAAACTATTACACTTTCATATACCAAGCGAAAACTCCAAATACAGATTACGATCAGCATCCCTTGGTTGCAGTCACTGATATTTTTCCTTGGGGATTTCGGGGTATAAACTTTCACTGGGATGAGTCCAGAAACTATACTTGGCAAGAGGTCGCTGGTGCCCTACATAGAATATACAATAATGAAATATCTTACCTAAGATCCTTAGATTATCGCCAAGTAATCACTAAATAACAGAAAGACGAAAATGAGCAAAACGGGAACGACTACTTCTGAAGAATTTCCTACAAGAGATGCCGATGGCCAGGTCGTTTCGTCTCGTGTAAAAGCTGATTATAGTCTAGATGGCAATCAACTACTCAAAAAGTCTCTGACTTTTTATGAAGGTCTGGCAAAAGGAAAGACTGTTGCTGATACTGCATTTTCATTAGCTCAAACTGTAAACTTTGGAGGAAAAAACCTTCTTCCATCAGCATTTCAAGATGCTGCGGGTATTTGGACTGCAGCAAAAGAAGCGTCTTCATTTATTAAGGGGGCGGTAGCAGATGCAAATAGTGGAAAAGCCTCCATGTTAGATAATGTAGCACTACAAGCGTCGAACGCTATTAGTAGTGCTACAGGAATCAGTTTGCCCAATCTTTTGGGTTTAGATACACCAGATGCATCGCCCCTAACTGATGCAGCTGAAGATATTGCTGATACTGCATCACCACAAAAAACACCAAAACCCAATACAAAAAATTACTTAAATCCTGAGGGTGGCGATACTCCATGGCAGTATCCAGAGAAAATGTCCTTACAATCTCAGGATCATGTCATGTTTACTGCACTTAAATATACACCAAGAGACTATAAAAACGTTAAAGAAAAGAATACATTCACGTCTGGGGATCGTTTAAAGACTGAAGTAATGGGTCGATGTATCCTCCCAATTCAAGGTGGTATTCAAGATCTTAATACAGCAGACTGGACTAATGGTACGATTAATCCACTCCAAGCTTTGGGTGTTAAAGCTGTTATTAATATTACAGACGGCGATCTGCAAAGTACTGCTGCTTCTACCTTTGGTCAAGAAGAATTTAGTGAAGTATTTAAATCGGCAACTAATAATGAGGCGAGAAAATATTTGATTCAGTGGGCAGCAGGTAAAGCAGTTGGTATCAATAATCTCTCCTCACGACTGACTGGAACAGTTGTCAACAATAACCTTGAACTTCTATTCAATGGTCCTCAGTTGAGACCATTTAGTTTTACTTACAGTCTTTCTCCAAGAAGTGAAAAAGAAGCAAAACAAGTTAAAGGAATCATTGGTTTCTTCAAGAGAGCAATGGCAGTGCAAAAGCAGGATCTATTCTTAAAAGCACCACACGTTTTTGAGATCAAATATAGAGCAGCAGGTGAAGATCATAGTTCCATTGGTAAGATCAAAACATGTGCTCTTACTTCACTAAATACTCAATACACACCTGCCGGAACATACTCCACGTATGATGACGCGGAAAAAACCATGACTAGATATGAGATTCAACTTCAGTTTACTGAAATTGATCCTGTCTATATCGAAGATTATGAAGAAGATGGTTACGGTACGTCTAAAATCGGATTCTAATGGCAAACTATTTTTCATACGTACCAGACTTTCAGTACGTTAGTAGAGCAAAAGATGAAAAATATGTATCAAACTATGATACAATTAAAAATCTTTTTAAACGTGCCAAGTTAAGAGAAGATATCTTTTCAGATCTTTCATTCTTTGAAAAATATACTATCCAAGGTGACGAAAGACCCGATTATGTTTCGTATAAGTTTTATGGAGACTCTTCCTTTGATTGGGTTATTCTCTTGTCCAATAACATTCTGAATGTTTACAATGAGTGGCCCAAACCAGGAGATACCTTTGAAGATTACTTAATTTCTAAGTATGGTTCAGTATCTGCCAGCAATGCTGTTAAGTGCTATAAGACAAATGAAGTAAAGAATACTGATGGTGTAGTTATCGTCAAGAAAGGTATCGAAGTCCCACAGACGTATTCTATCAGTTATTTTGATCCAAAACTTGATCAAGACATTCTTGCTTCAAACATTACAGAACCTCAAACATACAGACAGTATGAAGAGGAGATTGAAAATGCTAAAAGAAATATTTACGTTTTGAAGAGTAAATATCTCAACGTCGTTATGAATGATATTGAAAAAATTATGACATATAAAAAAGGTGGAGATCAGTATGTGAACCCCACCTTGAAAAAAGGAAATAATATCAGACTTTACGAATAATCAGTCGTCAACCAGTTTTTGGAAGTAAGACAGAGCATCATCTTCTTCAGCAGATGCTGATGCAGAAGGTTGTGCCCAATCGGGTTGATTAGACGACAGAGCGTTCAGTTCTTCCTTCATTGCGGGAGGAACTGGAGTACCTGTGATGTCAGGGCTATTGAAGTTCGGGGTGAAGTTACCACGACCTTCGCTCTCATCTTCATAAGACTCGTCACGAACCACGGGACGGGACTTTTGTCCCAGAACCATCTTCAGACGCTTCTCAAGTTGCTCATAGGGTTTGAACTGATCTTCAGCGACCAGAGCAGCAAGTGAGTTTTGCTTCTTCCACATTGCTTCCAGTGCATCGTCATCATCAAGAAGAGGTGACGGAGGAGCAAAGTCAGACTTGTCATAGTTCCAGTAACCTTCAACCTTGCGGATCTTCAGGCGGAAGTTTGCACCTTGCCAGAAGTCAAAGGGGTTGATAGGAGTCTCGTCTTCAAACTCAGGTTGCATGGCATTGAGGATCTTGTCGAAGATCTTCTTACCAAACTTGTACAGGAACACTTTACCTTCGTTGTTAGGATTAGCGGGATCCTTTACAACGTAGATGTTGGCATAATATTGCAGTTTACGCTTTTGCTTGCGAACAGTTTCCTTATCCTTATCGTTTCCGCTGTTCCAGAGTTCACGGTTGTGCTCAGAAACAGGATCTTTCTGACCCAGAGTAGTCAGAGAGTTTTCAATGTACCATCCACCAGGACCTTGGAAGGCATGGGAGTACAGTTTGACCCAAGGAAGATCTTCACCTTCGGGAGCAGGAAGGAAACGAATGACAGCAGAACCGACACCGGACTTATCCATCTCAGGTTTCCAGAAGCGTTCGTCCGCTCCACCAGAACCACCGTTGTTAGATTTCTCGACCTCTTTGACCAGTTTGGCAGTGAGAGAACCGAGTGAAGATTGCTTCTTCAGATTTGCGAAAGACATTAGATACCTCGTATTTGTTGGATTTGGCCTTTGTGGACTCCGTTATTCTAATCGCTCAACTCGGAATTGTCAATCTGATCTCTCATAGAAGTGACCAGTTTTGCCATGTTTCCGAAGATGACGTTCATATCGACACTTTGACCCAGACCCATCATCTGTGCAGATTGAATGATCTGCTCTTTCATTGTAATCGCTTCTGGGTCATCTGACAAGCTTAAACGGGTATAAAGAATACGTTGCTTGTTCAGAAGTGTCTCTAGAAGATCGACATGCTCCATCTTCTCCTTCTTCGACATCTCGAAAAAGAGGAAAACGCTCTTATATACTTCTTCCTGAAGTTCACTAATTTCTGCCATTTCGGCACGTACAACTTCAGAATCAAAAAAACTCATGAATCTCCTAGCACAACTTCTTTAAGAAGTTTTTTATAACGGAATACGTCAATATTTAGGAAGGGTGAATATTTTTTCATTTTCTTGCTTACGGTTTCCCACACAGGATCTTGCAGTTTCTTGTCAAACTTGTTTTGGAACCCAAGAATGCGCTCAAGGATAATGAACGTTTCTAGGGAAATTTGACCAGCAAGATATTTCCGCAAAATGGGCGGGTGTCCAGCAGAACAGTCAAAAGACTCGTCTACTTTGAATTCACTGAACATTCCATTCGTCTCTTCTTTAAAGACGTATGTAAGCGATTGTACGCGCTTTTGCCACGCAGTATAATTTCGATCACCTTCACGCTGAATAACTCCAATCCACAGATTGCCAGGATCATCAGCCATAACAAAGTTCGAAACAAAGTAGTTAAGAACTTCTTTATCAGTTTTGTTGCGGGAAACTCTCTCAAACCAAAAACGGTCCTTACGCTTGTAGAATGAGTCTACTGACGCTCGGACCTTTCCGCAATATTTGTGATAATCGTAGTTATCTTTCGTAAAGTGGTTTTTTAGAGCAAGGTACGTTTTGTAAGTGTCAAAGGGCATCATAAAAAAGTAAAAGGGTCAAAAATTTTGGGGAATTTTTTTCCGACCTTTTTTGGAATCAAAAGACCAATTTGGCACGGCTGGTGCGCTTAAGGAAGTTTAGTTCCATTGCTTCGTACTTGATCTTCTCCTTCAAAGGTTTGGAGATCAGTTTAGGTACACTCTCAATATCAATATTGTTATGCTCACAGAAGAACACGATGGCATCGATATAATTCATCTCCTTGTTATCACGAACAAGCACTTCAATCTCTTGAGCGAATCGAGATGGACAAAAGAATTTGTTCTCAATGACCTTTTCTAGTTCTTTTTCCATGTGACCTAAGACAGTTACGTACAATGGTTTTTCTCTCAAGTGAATTCATTATAGTACAATTAAGCAACTTCCGCAAGTTTGTCACTCACGAATTTTTTAATGTACTGAGTTAAAAGGCGAATATATTTTTGCTTGTCTCGCTCTTCGTAGACTACAGACTCCCCATTCTCACATGCCATGATAATAACAAACTTCTTGACTGAAATACCAGTCAATTCATGTAACATACATGCATATGCACAGCACTGGACAAAATAGTGATCGATCCAGTCTCTTGGTTTTGGTTTCTTGGAAGTCTTAAAGTCGATGATGGCAAGTTCACCATCGAATTCCGCTATACAATCAACAGTGCCTGCAATTCCCAAATACTTGCTATACAGGGCACCTTCTAAAGCACAAATATTATTTATACGATTTAAATCCTTTTTACAAATACGAAAAAGATGATCAGATATTGGTTGTACCTGAGGAAGTTGTTCGTTCTTTAGATAATGCTCAGTAAGAGTGTGCATATCGGTCCCACGGCTTGTTGCCTTACGGGTAATCCGATCTGCTTCCTCTACACCAACTCTCTTACGCCACTTAACAAAGATTTCTTTATTATAATGACTGGTGATCGAAGTGATCGATACCAGTTTTAGAATGTCATCTTCGTCAGGAACTTTATAGTATCTAACTCCATCAATTGTCTCCCGCTCAAGAGAGGGGAGACTCACATCAACATGATCAAAGGTCATAATCCAAGTTCTGCTTTTGCAATCAAGTATTCTTTACAGAGACCAGATCTTACAATATCCTCAAGACCAAACTCGATGGTAGAGAAAGAAGGCATCTGATTAATGATACGCATGAAGTCTACAATACCATTCTTTTCGTTAGTCTTTTGAAGGTCAGTCTGAGTTGCATCACCACAGAACATGATCTTAGTATTTTCACCAACACGAGTAATGATACTATCAAGTTCGTGGAAATTCAAGTTCTGGAACTCGTCAATGATAATAATACAATTATCGAGAGTGGTTCCACGGATGAATGATGTAGACCAGAAACTGATCGTACCCTGGGCTTTGAGATTACCATAGAGCATTTCAAAGTCTGTGTCAGTTGCCATCTGGAACATGTATTTTACCATGTTCTTGTAGGGAATCTGATACAAAGAAGACTTATCTTCATGGTCACCGGGGAGGAAACCAATCTCTCTAGTTGCAACCAGAGATCTTACGATGTAAATCTTTTCGTAAGGAGTATTCTCATTCAAAACATCTTTGAGTGCATTCCAAAGAGTAATGAAAGTTTTACCTGTTCCAGCAGCACCATATGCAACGATGTTTTTACCTTCATCATATGCATCATACAACAACTCTTGATTGTCAGTGAGAGGATCAATCTCTAAAAGAAAGTCTTGGTTAATTGCTTTCTTGTTCTTTCTCATCGCCCTAGTAGTGATACCGACCAAGTTATCACTATTTTTACGACCTCTTCCTCTTGCCATAGATTTTGTCAGTTTAGATTAGGACCAAGATACAAAGATTGCAGCGAATGCCTTTGTGTCTTATTTAGAACATGATGCCAAATGTATTTGATGGCACCAATTGACGTGCCACCATCGTGTGCCATGGGATCAACATAAAAATTGATCTGTGGGAACACTTTAACATATTCGAAGTTATTTGTACAGTTTAGAAAATATCCACCAGATAAAACTAGATTTTTTGCTCCAGTTTTTTCTAACAACTCACCAATCAAATTGATTGTATGCTTCTTTGTTTCTTCCTGAGCCTTTTTGGCAAGATTTTTGTCAGAGGTTCTATTTTCTATAGACTTCTTCACTGCTTGAACATCTTGACAACCGTTGGGAAACCATTCGGAATCATCATCTAATTCACCGAAAGACGCTAGTCCCATAGTTTTTCCTGGTTGAGAACCAAACCTAATTCGATCAGTAACTCTCCCATATACACTTCCACAACTCATATTTGGAGTTAAAATTATTTTCTCATCATTTATCGTATATCTATGCTCGTGCTCCAATTGGCACTTGCTACCATATACTTTTTTGACTACTTCATACTTAGTATCTTTAAAATAATACATAGACTCACATTCTTTGTGACCCATAAGATCTGCTCCACCACCATCCATGACTAATGCAGCTGCCTCATCAAAATCAGTTGCATAGAATGCTCCACAAGCATGATACAAATGATGTTCATGATAATAATGAAGTTTATCAAAAGAAAGATTTATTTCATCTAACTTGGTTAAAATTCCACCAATTAGTTGCTTGTCATGATAAAAATTTACGTCTGAAGCAAAAATTATATGATCAACATGATTGGTATAACTTTTAATATCCTCCAAAGATTGAAACCTAGAAGCAGGTGCCCCCACATACATGATAGGGACACTCCACTCTTCTTCCTTTTTTCTATTCCATCTATCATCTTCCAAATAGTAAACTACTTCACCATCTTTAAGAAGAGCAACTGAGGGGTGATGTGAAATGTTAATTCCTAAGATATACATCTTAATTCATTCTTATCTGGAAGGTACAAGTACTTGATTTGACACCGACTTAACGTATCAATTGCATGATCTAGTGTATGCACAATCACTTCACCAGCAAGATTAAATGAAGTATTGAACACCATTGGGACACCAGTTTTTGAGTAGAAAGCCTTGATCAAATTGTAATAGTGGTAATTCTGCTGCTTGGTAACTGTTTGAATTCTACATGTACCATCAGCACTTACCACAATGGGTATACGATCTTTAACCTCATCTCTAACGGGGATAGAGTACATCATGTAAGGAGACTCTTTGAGAGTTGCCATGTCAAACCAATCTCTTGCATGTTCTAACATGACAGAGGCAGCAAATGGTCTCCAAGGTTCTCTACCCTTTATGTTATTGATACGTTCTCCATCATTTCTTCTGGGATCATAAAGAATAGATCTATTTCCCAGAGCTCTGGGTCCTGCTTCAATTCTTCCCTGAAAAATTGCAACAATTTCTCCAGAGTCTAGAAGATCTGCTACGTGTTCATACATTATGAGAATGGTTTAACTGTTGCGCCAGGTGCCTTGGATGCTTTGCGAAGAACTTCATTCCAACCAGGATTCTTCTTCACAAGTTTCTCTTGCCACTCACCAACTTCACCAACGCCAGCACAACCCTTGCTCCAGTCTTTGTCCCAATCAGGATTTGCTTCTTTCCACTCAGAGTATTGAGTCATGGTCATGTAGAGAGTATCAGTCTCTCCAGTCTTTAAGTTTTTTACGGGATAAGTTGGCATTAGCACCACTCCATTGCTTCGGATACGGTTGGGAATTGTTCGATGAAGATTTTCTTACATTCTTCAGCGATTTCCATGTGTTCTTTTTGAGTTCCGTTAGCAGACCTCAAGTTTATGTAGTGCAGCCATGATCTGACTGAACCGGACATGTAGATTTTTGTTGGAACGGCAAGAGGAAGTACAAAACGAGCACACTCCTTTGCGATTTCAGCGTCAAGCATCTCTTTGTAGAGTTTCATGCCAGCAGCGAAGTGCTGTTGCATCTTGATCTGAAACTCTTGCCTTGTGAAAGGATCAATATCATCGATAGAGTTCTGTCGATTCTTTGTATCCTGACGACGTAGTTCAGGTAAAGGGATTGTATCTGCCAACATAGAACTGTCGGCATACCGTTGGGAAAACTCTTGATATGTGAACGAACGGTGCCTCAGGATTTGAGCCGCGATGCCACGAGTAGTCTCGATCTCAAGCGTCATGAATGCCTGCTCAAAGACGCTCCAGTGGTCATGTTTCGCACAATACTTGAGAAGACCTGCAACGTTAGGATTCTCTTGGTTTGCGGGGTTTGAAACACGGGCAACATACCCCATAGTTTTTTCTGCGTCTGGGGTAACGCTAATCAGTCTTACTGCCATAGATTTAGTCTGGGTATCCGTCGTCGTCTTCAAAGATTTCATCATAATCTTGAATGTGTGGTGCAATTTGCTCATAAGAGTATGCACTCACATCCGAATGAACCTCTGATTTCAATGCATCCACCAGTGATTCCAGATTGCGAACAATCAGTTTAAGTTTCTCGCGATCCATAAACAAAAAGTATTCATGTCTAATTATACGCAAAAAAAGAGGGGTAGTCAACCCCTCAAAATGACTAGTTTAATATCCTCCTGCATATTCGTTTACAAGTCGCCTGAGAATCATTACATTCAATTAAGCAGTTGTAATAATCATTAATCGCATCAGATTCTTCCATGTTACGATCTAGAGTTCGATTTAGTCTAGCAATACTTTGTTTCCAACCTGCTAATTGATTATACGACATAAGATTATGCATGATAATCTCCAAGGATAAAGGTGTTCAAGTCATAATGTGGAGCAATTTCAGATCACTTTGTTTACTTCCTAATTCTACCACTATCTAGGAAAATTGTCATGAAAGACACACAAATTAACTAAGTTTGTTATCTTTAATACAAAAGTACAAAAAAAGAGAGGGTTGTTAACCCTCTCTAACGTTCCAGTTTTGTATGCCTCTAGATTTTAAATAAACCCATTTGGCATACGTTACACCACGATACGTCATAAGTCTAAAAACTTTATCGGGATCGTGAATTTCAGAATCAAACACTGGAAGATCATATTCAATTTTGATCTTCAGCATTTTTCTCCTAGTTTTTGTACAGAAGCTTCAGTTCACCGTACAGAATAGAAAGGAATGCTACAGAACCTAGGGATACGATCCCGGTGAGTTGTAGTGCTCCCATGGCGATCACTTAACGTAAGTGCGACCACGATAGCAGTAAGTGCCGTGAGACTCCTTACCAGACTTATGTACTTCACACTTGACACCACGATAGGATGTCATAGCGATTTGTGAATCATGCAGTGCAGCTGCCTTTTCGATTTGCTTCTTGATGAGATTGAGTGTGTTCATTAGTCGTTACCTAAAAGAATGGAAATTAACCTTCTCTGCTTTCGCAGGATCCGTTTCTCCGTTCCTTCAGTCGTTTGCGTCCCATGGACATTCTGGTGTGGAATCCTTAATGGTTTCTACCAGTTCGAGTTTCCACTCTGCTTTCAGAGTCTCATGCTTTTGAATGCGAAGCATTATAGCATCAGCATCTGCACAGGCGATACCCGAATAAAGTAATAGATCAATCATGGGATGAACGCTCCGTTCCGCGACTTACTTGCGTCTCATGTGTAAGTACCTTCACACTGACCTTCTACTTTTGACTTAAGATACCCTATCAGACTCAACTTTGACCGAAGATCAAGGTTTGGATCTGCTTGGATTTCTACTCGTCTCTGTAAGAACCTTTCACAAGACATGTGCCACCCGTAAGGATTAGCGTCATCATGATGGGCAAGGGTCAATGCCAGTAGGATACTGAGCATGAGATGAACGTACTGGAGTATTATAACTCCTGTGTACTATCTAGTCAAGTTTTTTTGTAACTTGCTATACAATTATATAATTTCTTTACAAACGAGATATCTCAGCGCATCTTTCATCCCACCAACGTGAGTGTTTCCAATAGCAACTTGTGGGTATTCTGCTTCGTCACCAAATTCAGCTAAGAACTGACCGTCATTAAAGTCTTTTCCCAAGTAGTACTCGTGGAACTCACCACCAATAGATTTAAGGAGCATGGACATCCGCTCACACTCCTGACTACCATTACTATAGATTACTGCTGTGTCCATAATCAATTACGATTCTTTTGTGTTGAGTTTTTTTGTCGCAACAGGTGAAATAATGTGCCTTACCACCTAGAAGTTTTTCAATATTCTCAATGAGATCTCTAGCAATTACCTTGTTAGTTTCTTCCTCCCAAGGTTCAAATCCACTATCAGTCACGTTGTCTCCAATCATCAGGTCTATCTTGTTTGAACCAGTCTGCAATTTCATCTGCAGAATCAAACCCCGTTTTGTAATTAGATGGGTCGGGGTCTCCTAATCCCATCTTATTCATAAAATCATCCATACTACCTTCTTCAATATCTTGTGCCGCATGGCGACGTGCTTTACGCAACCATTCTCTAGCAGTAGTATGTGCCTTCGCCAATTTCTCTGCCCAGATCATATCTTCCAGTGGAACTTGTTCCTTATTGGCGATACATCTACAGATAGATTCTAATCTAAGTCTGTACGCGGTAGATAGCATAAGTTTTTATCTCCTCGAAGGATATTTATTATCTTTCGATGTAACTGAGTGTATGAAGTTGTGGTTCAAGTTGCTGAATCATAACATCACAACCAATTTTAGGATCACATTTGCCACAAGTGAAGATATCGACTGCCGCCTCACGAGTTTCGGGCCAAGTATGGATACTAATATGACTCTCGGAAAGAAGAGAGACAGCAGTAACACCATGTGGATCAAACTTCTTTGAGATGGTTTGAATAACAGTTGCCCCACTAGTCTCAGCGGCAATTTCAATTAGATTACGAAGGTATGATTCGTTATCAAGTTTATCGTAGTCCACTCCGTAAAGTTGAAGGAGATAATGTTTACCCATCATTCTCCTCACCCTCTTTAAGAAGTTTAGAAACAACATCCTCTGTGCCGTCCATTTGCTTCACAGCATACAGAGAAGACTTCATGTACTTCTTGATGTTTTTATATTCTTTAGTGATGCGGCGAACTACTTCTTTGTTGAGTTCAATTTCAATCTTAGCACCACTTTCTTCATTGCCAAAACCGTCAGTCATTTTTTAGCCTTAGGATCACGCCAAAGTTTGGGAGAGACAACACCTTCTGTTTGATAGAAAGTGATCAAGTTTTCCTTGTAATTGTCCCAGTAATAGTCAAAAACTTCAATTGTTTTTCGTGGTTGAACAATATCGTATTTTACAGACCCTTCGTCTTTGTATTCAACTACGTAGGTATTGCTTGGGAGGTCGCGACGATTCTCGACCTCCAGATCACAGTCTTTACAGAACCACTTCATGAACGATTACCCCATGTGATATCAGGATATGCTTCCTTGATAACGTCTAGGGAAAGTTTGTACTTATCAGTGAGACGCTTGTCCTTTACGAGGCAGAGAACTTCTGCTTCAGTTGGATGAAGGCTCTCAAGAATCTGAATGAAGATGGTTTCGCGACGCAAAGAAGGAAGACTATCATTCCCACCCTTCACAAAGTTGTAAAGGTTCTTCCACTCGCGACGGAGGGATGAGTGATCAGTACCAAGAGGGTTCTCATTGGGTTTGTAAGGCACCTCACCGGGCGGGAGGACAGAGATCACCGTATCATCGTAGTTCCAGATCAGAAGCGCCTTCAGGGCGTCACAGGAGTACTCTCTGAGGATCTCTGCCTTCTTTGCCTTAGAACGTTGCTTACTAGCAAGTTCAAGGACTTCATTCATAAATGGATTGGGTGGGAGTTTAGTCTCACTCTTCGTCTTCGTCGGGCTCATAGTCATTTTCAAATCGAACTGCTAAAATTTCGTCGGGGAGGATGTTTCCATTCTCGTCAAACATCTCTGGATGTGTGTAGATGGGTTGTGTTTGATAAACATGGTCTTTCGCTAACCATCCTACCACACCTCCTACAAAAAACATCATGATGGAAACTAAAGTTCCAAACACCAGTGTTACTGCTAACATTTTTCCTCTCCTCCTGAGAGCTTCTTCTTGACGTTCAAATGAAATTCAAAGAAGATGTGAAACTCTCTACCGAAGAGAGTAATCGCATTTCCAAACTTCACTTGAAAAGTTTTGGGGGGCTGGACTACTCTCCTCCTTTTTTTATTTCTAAGTAGTAACTCGAATCCGCGATTCATATCGGATTCAGCTTTATTTAGTTTGCTTCTTTCTCCTCCCACGTCTTCGATCATAACTATACCTCCGGGCATCTTCAAGAATTGAATTAAGATATTCTTTTATCTTCCTCGCTTTCGCCTTTGGGATAAAACCATATGCTTCACGCATGTATGAATCAGATCTTTTAGAAGTATATTTTTCTAATTGATCTACAGTCAAGGCAATGTTACTTGCTGTCCCACTATCAATGAATGCATCAGCATCAATTTTTCTCGCCTTTCTATACTTTAGATAGTCATAGAATTTTAATAAGAACTTGCCTTGAAAGGACATATCTACTGCCCTCTCAACGACTTCGTAGTCCTCCTCGTTCATTAATTCCACTTTGGTTCACGATTTATATAGGGCTAGATGAATTTTTCCTCTCTTAAAAACTTAATGGTGGAAGCAGATCCTCCAAGATTTTGTTCTAGGTATTTGACTTGTGGGAATGAACTACCCTCACCAAACATATCATAGAACTCATCCCGATCAAAGTCAACCCCATACTTTTTGACTTCATATTCTTGTTTAGTCAACTTGAGAACTGTAATTACTTTAGTACAGAAGGGGCAATTTTCTTTTGAATAAACTGTAAACATTTTGAAAAAAGTAAAGGGGTCAAAATTTTGCCGGAATTTTTTTCCGACCTTTTTTGGAATCAAACTTCAATTTAGTATATCAGATGATGTGGTATCTATCAAGGTTGTCTGGATCAGCAACATCACGAAGTATATCCATTCCTATACTAATTCTTACTTCATCATCTTGATAAGTTTGAACTTCATGAACCAAGTGACAGTGAAATACAATCATCTCACCCAGATTGTTTTCAACTGTCTCAGGTTTGTCAAGATAATATTTTGTTCCAGGTTTAGTATTTCCAGATAAAAATATATTTGCACAGAGATAGTCATCTCTAGGATTATTAGAATGACTATGAGATTTAATATACTCACCCTTTCTAATAGTATTTGCCCAGCACTGAATATATCCTTTAAAATGTTTCTGAAGTTTTGGTTTCAGTATCGTATTGATTTCTGGAATGTTTAAGTAATTGAAGAGATAAAATCTACCAGTTAAAGAATTTTCTGCAGTTCCTGTGTAAATATCAGGACCAAGTGATTTCACCATTTCCTCATTCTCTAAAATCAAATCAGAGATCGTTTGACACTCTTCTCTTGATAACAATTGTATGCGTGTCAACCACATAAAAAAGGAGGGTGTGAACCCTCCGAGTGTATCATGGTTTCTTTTTGTTGGCAACTGGTGGTTTCCAATCCTTAGATGGACGGTACAAGTTAGGCCAAGTATCCATAATGATTATTCTTAATTTATATGGAGTATCGTCAGAGAGCATTTCCTCTAGGCAATACTTCTTCTGGGAAGATGAACTTCTCATGTGGTTGATCGACTGGTGCTAACCAGTTACGAAGTCCCTCATTCAGTAGGATGTTCTTTGTATAGAACGTTTCAAATTCTGGATCTTCCGCTGCGCGGATCTCCTGAGAGACGAAATCGTAAGCACGGAGGTTAAGAGCAAGACCGATGATGCCAATGCTGGATGTCCAGAGTCCCATAACAGGAACAAATAGCATAAAGAAATGAAGCCAACGTTTGTTGGAGAATGCAATCCCAAAGATCTGACTCCAGAAACGGTTTGCCGTAACCATGGAGTAAGTTTCTTCCTCTTGCGTTGAGTCAAATGCTTTGAATGTATTCGCTTGTTCACCGTCTTCATAAAGAGTGTTCTCCACAGTCACACCATGAATTGCTGAGAGCAATGCTCCACCTAAGATACCCGCAACACCCATCATGTGAAAGGGGTTGAGCGTCCAGTTATGGAAGCCCTGAAGGAATAGTAGGAATCTGAAAATCGCTGCCACGCCAAACGACGGTGCAAAGAACCAAGATGACTGTCCAAGTGGGTAAATGAGAAATACGCTAACGAATACGGCAATAGGACCCGAAAAAGCAATTGCATTGTAGGGACGGATTCCGATGAGACGTGCAAGTTCAAACTGACGCAACATAAACCCAATTAGGGCGAAGGCACCGTGGAGCGCCACAAAATTCCAGAGTCCCCCAAGTTGGATCCAACGTTGGAAATCTCCCTGAGACTCAGGACCCCAAAGTAGAAGAAGAGAATGACCCATAGCGTCAGCAGGCGTTGACACAGCCGCTGTGAGAAAATTAGCACCCTCAAGGTAACTACTCGCGAGTCCGTGGGTGTACCAGCTTGTAGCAAACGTTGTACCAGTAAGCCAGCCACCAATTGCCATATAAGCAGTGGGAAAAAGAAGGAGTCCAGACCAACCCACAAAGATAAAGCGATCTCGTTTAAGCCAGTCATCAAGGACATCGAACCAACCCCGTTGATATTGTTGTCGTGAAATAGTAGATGTTACCATCTATTTAAAACCTCCACCTGTAGTTTTCTTTTTATCAAGAATCTCAATGTGACTAAGGAACTTAGACTCATATTGAAACCAAGCAGCCTGCACATTCATATAATCATCGAAGTCTGCAGACTTACCATTCTTAAAATGGAGACGATAATTATGCCGATCGTAAGGATCATCGGACGTTTGTGCAAACCATTCTGGAAGAACTGAGTCAAGTACCCGTTCTTCCGGATCTAGTTTTCCAACCATAAAACTTAATGATTCTTAATATATATTGTAATGCAAAGTTAGGTGTAGGTCAATAAGTATTTTTACTTTTGTACGTTTGCCCAGTCTGCATCAAACTGTGCAAGACCCTCACGAGTCAGTACATGATCGTACATCTTCCAGAAGACTTTGGGTGGCATAGTAACCACACCAGCACCATACAGGAAGCAACGTGATACGTGGTGAACGTCTCTCAGAGACGCTGCCAGGACCTCTGTAGGGGATCCACAAGTACGAAGAGTGCCAGAGATAGCACGAACCAATTCAACGCCACTGAAAGAGTTGTCATTGCAGCGTCCAACGAAAGGAGACACGTAAGTTGCGCCAGCCTTCGCAGCAAGAATCGCCTGTGCTACTGAGAAAATCAGAGTGACGTTAGTACGGATTTTTGCTTTGTGCAGTTCCTTACAGACAAGGAGACCATCAGGAGTACAAGGAACTTTGATTGTCGCAGCGCCATTGAACTTATCAGACAGTCTCAACCCCTCTTGGAGCATTTCATTAGCATCACCAACTACTTCCATGCTGATGTCTGGGATACCCATATCAATGAGTTCCTGATAAACATCTTCAGGATTGCGCCCACTCCGCATGATCAGAGTGGGATTAGTTGTGATGCCATCAATCAATCCAGTTTCATACCCTTTACGGATATCAGACACATCAGCTGTGTCAAGAAAAATTTTCATCATTCAACGTGTACAGTACCAATCATACCAGCGCCTTTGTGTGGAGCACACCAGTATGTGTAATCACCTACTTCAGTGAAGGTGACATCGAACTCTTCACCAGGCATCAATGCGAGTGCCTCGTGAGAAAGTTCGTCATGATCCTCAACAATGACATTGTGAGGAGGGAGCATGTTATTCACAAAATGAACCGACTCACCTGCGGATATTGTAACCTCTGCTGGGTCAAAAATCAAGTTACCACCTGATCCCATTTGAACATCTACAGCCCAAGCAGGTGCAGAAAAGAACAGTGTGGCGAGTAGAGCGAAAAAGAACTTCATTAAGTCCTATGCGACTACCCTATCTATTACTTGCGTATACCGTGATATCTGGTATTTGTTTTGACTTCCTCACTTACCATTTTGCCAAATTCTGTAACACAATTACACCATTTTTCCCTAGCATCTTTTGCTTCTTTACTGCTTGGATCCTTATCAAATAATTCTTTCCACCAGACCCAAAGCTCTGCACATTCATCCGACTTTTTCTGGAGATGTGGTTCCCGATACATTAGGAACCTGCTTTGCAACTACATTACTATTTAACATATTTGTCGTAAACTTTACGAATATTTTGAGTGATCGACATGCCACCAATGTAGGTTTCAAACTCACCTTCATCGTCCACAGCGATGAGAACTGGAGTTGCTGTTACAGCATACTTTCTCGCAAGTTCAAGGTTCTCTTCTGACGGTGTAGAACCTACGTCTTCAAGATCAATATAAGTGATATGTTCTTTGCGATCGTCTTTGATTGAATTCAAATACTTGTCAACCAGCATACAGGGTCCACAAGATTTCTTAGAAAACAAGTAGAGCATAAAAAAAGAGGGTCATAGACCCTCTTATTTATCTTAGGTATTAAGTTTTATATCAACCGATAGAAGGAGCAGTCAGAGCAACAGGAGTTGACTCAGCAGCTGCCAGGTCCAGAGGGAAGTTGTGAGCGTTACGCTCGTGCATGACTTCCATACCCAGTCCAGCGCGGTTCAGAACGTCTGCCCAGGTGTTCAGGACACGACCTTGACCATCCAGGATTGACTGGTTGAAGTTGAAACCGTTCAGGTTGAATGCCATGGTTGACACACCCAGAGCGGTGAACCAGATACCGATAACAGGCCATGCTGCCAAGAAGAAGTGCAGCGAACGGGAGTTGTTAAAGGAAGCGTATTGGAAGATCAGGCGACCGAAGTAACCGTGAGCGGCGACGATGTTGTAGGTCTCTTCTTCTTGACCAAACTTGTAACCATAGTTCTGGGACTCGCTTTCAGTCGTCTCACGGACGAGCGAAGAAGTAACCAGAGATCCGTGCATAGCAGAGAAAAGAGATCCACCGAATACCCCAGCAACACCGAGCATGTGGAACGGATGCATAAGGATGTTGTGCTCTGCTTGGAACACAAGCATATAGTTAAAAGTACCAGAGATACCAAGAGGCATAGCATCGGAGAAAGATCCCTGACCGAAAGGATAGACGAGGAAGACTGCGGATGCTGCTGCAACAGGTGCAGAGTATGCTACGCAGATCCAGGGGCGCATACCCAGGCGGTATGACAGTTCCCACTCACGACCCATGTATGCATAGATGCCGATGAGGAAGTGGAAGACTAC
>Ga0208162_1000159_pt1 | contig 37284 bp, 52 predicted proteins | sample CB_VirMetaG_4_FD_184539 | JGI IMG/M metagenome (GOLD analysis project Ga0208162, IMG submission 184539) | Freshwater to marine saline gradient viral communities from Chesapeake Bay - CB_1508_1M Viral MetaG (SPAdes) (version 4) | ecosystem: Environmental > Aquatic > Marine > Coastal | place: USA... | reverse complement strand
ATATCTAATATTAAAACAATTGGAACAATTGTCGCGCACGCGCGAGGGATGCCGCAGATACTCCACCAGGAGTGGAGTAATGGTGGAAACTGCGGTAACCCCATAAAGATCACAATGCTCTTTTAAAAGATCACTAATCCATTGAGGAACCTTGATGCGCAGTTCTGTCTTTTTCTGTATTTCGTCTGTCATTATAATCCTAATAATGTGCAAATAGCACCTAAGATAATTGTGAAAAATATGACCCCACATACGGCAACAATGATGCCATGGGCGAGTAATTTGAGTGCTAATTTTATCCCATCCATCATGCCACTTTCTCCTTTATCGCAGAACCTATCGCCAATGCCTGAAAGAAAGATTTGGTCTGCCCTGTTACCACTACACCGCTTACCCTTTTACTTCTTTTTCGAGACTCCATGCGTGCTATATCTCTTTTAAGCATCTGTTTGTATTTAAGACGATTAAGGGTCTCTAATTTCCTCATTTCAATAACCTGTTTATCTTTATGTATTTGTTTTTGAATATCCCTGTAGTACTTAAGAACTTCATGGTAAGCTCTTGAGACATAATTATTATGACATCTACCGTTACTATAATTAAATGACGGCATACCATTGTAATGGTTCATCTTGTATTTGAGCATAAATACTTTACCGCTGCTATCGTGTAATGGCTCTGCGTACACTCGGTAGTAACCAGGTCGATCTATAATCCAAAACCAATTCCTGCGCCCTCTATACGGATTTGCAAAAGGGCATTTGACATAAACCTGAATACAAGCATTTCTGAAATCTTTTGATTCCCATGTTTCCGGATTGTTGAAATGTGTATTTATTTCTTCCTGAGAAATATACCTCAAAGGGTGATAACAATTTTCAAGCGTCCATGAATTAACTTCTAGTTCGAACTTCAAAGGAATTTTTTCATTATCCTTAAGGTCTTTATTATGCAGTCGATATACAAAGCCATAAAACTTTCGATGTCTTCTATCCCTCTCTTTTTTACGCCTACATTTATCTCTGTTCCTTGCTGATCTCATAGTTGTGTAAGCAGTTGCTTCATCTCTGCCCTTGTGAGTTCAGTATTCTTACGAAATATGATCTTACCCTTCTGCACATAATACGGAAGTTCCTGTGGCTTGAGGTCATCCTGTAATTTACTGTCCTCGATATATGCTTTTTGCTCACGCAAAGTGCGAAGATTCCCATCCCCAAATAGTTGCGTAACTTGGTCGGTGCTTGCGTCCAATGCACTAACCTCCAAAACATCCCCACCGGAAATAAGAAGTTCAAACTTCTCCCCCTCGAATACACGGTTCTGCAAACTGTAGGGTAATCGCTTTACAATGTTAGTCTTTTTGGCATCTGACATACCGCCAAGAATCAACTTTGGATGTATCCACTTTCTGCCAATGGCTTCAAATTGTTTCCATGCTTTTGATGGTACAATATCAGCAAACTCAATTTGCATTCTGTCAGCATTGGCAGGATCTTGGTCGATTGCCTTTACATACAATTCTCCTGCACGGACAAACCCGTTAATACCCGTGGTGATTGCTTCTCTAAATTGAGAAATTAATTCTTCATTAGTTAATTTAAGTTCTGTTATCATAGTATTTTCTCCTTATTTATTATTATTTAAATGATGCCTCAGAATTAGAATGGCATCTGCTGTTTTTAATGTGAGTCCCTTAGTTGAGGGAAAGAATTGCTTGGCGTGGTTCATGAGCGCTTTCTTGCGCTTATTTGATGTCAGACCACTCAGCCCACTCAGCCCTTTCTGCCACTCCTGTGGACGCACCAGGACAAACGGAATCTCCAATGCCCTAAGTACGCCTTGAAGAAACCCAAAGCTAGTCCCAAGCTTAAAGCTAGTACTCGATGGAATCATCTTCCCCGCAAACGGAGGAACATGCTCCACTACAGCCTCGATGCTCGTCACATCCGGATGGTCCTTCAGGTCCTGCATATGCTCCACAAACTCGAAGTCCTCATCAAGGGTATGCAACGCAATCTTGTGCTGTCCTCCCCATGCAATGGCGTACCCACCGGACTTACCGGGGTCTATCCCTATTGTAAGTCTCATGTTTCCTCCTCCTCGTCTCCGCAATCTTCCTCGAAGTGCAGGATGAGATCAGGATCGCTCACATTATTAAGGTCCTCCTTACGCAAATGGGCGACCACTTGTTCGAGCGCCGCTTGCATAACCGATACCGCACCGAATAGATCCGCTTTGGCTAATTTATCACTCGCTAAAGCTAGTGCCTGTTTTGTGTTGTCCAGGTAATTCATGCCGCCTTTCCCTCCGAGTCGCGTCTCACCGCATTGGCGAAATCGGTAATGTCTATGGTACGCCTGTTGCCTACCGTTACGCTATGTAGCTCATGTGATTCTATGATCCGGTAAACATAGGTACGACTAACCCCAAACTTGTCCGCCAATTGCGAAATGTTTAATCGGTTATTCGTGATCTGCGATCCGAGATCCAAGGTTTCCACCATGTCGCTATACCCTGGCCATATGCCACTTGATTGGCAGGTGGCCCACAATTGGCACGCTCTTTCCATATTGGAGAATTGCTTGTTAATATCGCTCTCCTTGATGGTGTATGCCGCAGTAGCGTATGGTGCTGTCTTCTCAACAGCTATGAATACAAACTGCTTGGGTTTCTCTCCGAGCAATCGCAAGGCGTGCATATACCAACATGCCTGAAATAAGTACCCAAACTGACGCACACTCTTGGTGAATCCTCTATTGGATGCATCCTGTGTGCTTTTTAAATCAATCACCACACCCGCGCCGGGGATATACAAGTCAGGTCTTACCTTGCACTTGGCACCTTCCATCTCAAAGTATCCCGTGCCTTCCACTACCTTATCAATGTCCGCCATGTAGTGCCGAAGAACAGGATTTTCCAATGCGCTTCCCGCCATTTCGAGAATCAGATCGTAATCCGCAGGAGCGAGCCATTGCTTATCCGGTTCACTCTTTTGCATAAGTTCAAACGATTCCTTGTAGTGCTTGGTGCGTGGACCCTGCCCGTCAATCTCACTTGGCTTGACCTCAAATTCATCATCCAATTTCTCAGGCTCCAGGGTGGCAGTATGAAATGCACTTCCTAATATCAGGGCAGGACTGCTTGGTTTTGGATGATTCATCTCATGTCTCACCTTTGCCGGACATGTCTGTAAGAGACTCCACGCAGTCGAGCGAGATAACTCGCCCGACCCGTGGTATGCGTTATTGTCGATACCTTCCTTTAGCATGACGATCCTTTCAGTTGAGGATACTCGCCTTCCATGCCTTCAAGCATTGCTCGGATCTCATGGTCGCACTCACGCCATTGCTTTACCTTCTTCACCGCATGTGTCACATTGGTGTGGACTCGGTCAAACTTCTCAGCCACTTCCTCTTGGGTATTGCCCAACAGATACGAGTAGAACATCGCAATCTGACGAGCTAACGCCACATTCTTGAAACGATTACGGGAGTTGATCTCATCCACCGTGGTCCCCATGAAATCAGCCACTATCTTTTTTATGTCGCCAATCGCCATCAGAATGGATCCTCCTCTTTTGCGTTATCTTCAGGTGCAGGAGTAGGCTCCGCAAATGGATCATCTCCGGTGAACAAAGCTTCGAGGTTTATCTTCATCGCTTTTACCGCCGCATTAATCTCATCGCTACGCTTCTTGTGCGGGGATGGGGTCATCGCATAGGATGTTTCCAAACCTTCACCATTGCGGACAATCTTTAAGTCATACTTGCGGGGGTCGCCCCAATCCTCATCCTTCGCAAGCGTGATTAACTCCTGGCGTAATTTCGCCTGAGTCAACTCTAGTACCTGAATACGCTCCTCATCATAGTTATATACGAGCATCGCTAAGAACTGCTTTGGCTTTTCCTCAAAACTCATCGGAGCATCCTCGCCAATCTTCCAACGATGTGGTCTTCTTCCACCATCAGCGGAGTTCGCCCAACCTAGCATACCCTGAATTACTCCACCATCATCGGAAGATCCAACTATGCGAAACTGATTCGCACCTTGCGTTAATTTCATATAATTACCGCCTCCGCTCGAAGAGCTTTGCGGAACATCTTGTATGTTATCTAAGAATCCCATTATTATTTTTGTATATTATTTGTTGTTTTTTGTTGTACTTGCATGTAGTTACCTGTTTTTATTGTCCGCTATGGGACGACAAGTACTTACAAAGCCTGTATCTCTGAGGCTTTCACCTTCAGTCAGAGACAAAGTAAAAGCAGTTAGTGATAGCACCGGACTTATGCAGGCCCAGGTATTTGATCTATTACTTCAGGCCGCCTGTAAGGCGCTTGATGAGGGGGCAGAAGAACATTCTCTCCCGCTACCTCTCCATCTGAAGATGGTAAAAAAGTAAGTAGTTCTTTAATCAGAACATCTATGCCCACCTTTGTGGGCGTTTCTGCTGTTATCGTAATTTCATTCCCGCCCTCATGCTCCAGGCGAAGACCGTCCATTACCGATGTGGTATGTATTGTAGTCATCTGTAGTTATTTTTTCTGTGGTTTTATGATGCATTGTTTCTTGGGCAAGAAATTTTAAGTCCTACTAAAAGCTCCGTTGGATCGTAGGCATTCCAACATATACACGGGAGGTGATCTCCACGCTTGAGTGGCCGAGCGCTTTACTCGCCACAAAAGCATTATTCCCATTCTTCCTCATCACCCGGTGACCGCAGTATTTCCGCAGACGGTGTACGGGGCGATCATCCACCACCCCGCACCTCCGCCTTAGAAAAGATGGAAACTCGCGCGTTATGCGGTCCTCCTGCACCGGAACTATTAAAGCATCGTTCGATGTTTTATGGGAGTTGATAAGTTCCCACCACGATGGATCGCAGGGACGATCCTGGTATTCACCACCGCTTTTGGGACTATGTATCCTTATCAGTTTGTTTCCATCAAAGTCTTCGTGCAGATCATCAAACCTTGCCCGTTGGATTTCACTACTCCGAAGACCTAATCCATACGCCAATGCGTACATCAAATACATTTCAGGGTCAGACTCCTTCAGCGCTTCGCACGCCTCGCGGATCTTATCCAACTCCTTGCGGTTCGCATCAAATGGCGTGACCTGCACGCCCTCCAAACTCAACGCGATCCAATTACTAAACCATGAGGTATCGATACCTAACTGCTTGTATCTCTTGATCCACGCCTTGCTGAAAATACTTCTCGCCTGACGCATCTCATTACTCCCGCGCCGAGCTACCCAATCATCGCAGATCGGAATCCCCGCTCCCGTTTTACTAGCAAATGCGGATATGTCTGAATCCTGCGGATCGATTCCGTAATGTTTTAGGATCTGCTCCATGCGCAAAACATTATTGCGCTTGGTGCGCTCATTCGCCTGTCGCTTTGCGACTAGCGTTTGCGTTATGTATATTTCGAAGAGGTTCGAAATGGGCAATTGTTTCCGCACACCTTCAAAACGAATAAATCCGTTGTCAGATATCATAGGGGTATCGGATTGTGCAATTCCCTCGGAGTTTTGTAAAGCGTACATTTTGAGCCTTCTTGGTTGTTTTGTTATTTTCTGCGTGATTTATTACGCTTCACAACCAACATTCTTGGTACCGGGCCGGGGACTCGAACCCCGAACCAATTGATTAAGAGTAAGTTGACAGAAAAGTTTATGTCACATGCTCCTAATCACATGAAGCTTTAGGAGATAACAATACTACGATTTAATTGTCGTCAAGCACTTTTCTGATTTTTCTAAAAAAAAAGAACCGCCTCGGTTAAAAGACGATTCTTTAGAAAGAAAAGGTACTATGATATACCTTGTGCTAAGACGCTACTTGCTGTCTTGGATTTTGTCAAGTCCTCCGAGATATTTCCAATATACCATATCGAGCGGAGTCCCCTGGAGCAATGCTCCTTTATACTCCTTGTCGCCCGCTATAGCACTGATATCCTGCCATGCTCTATCAAAGATTGCGGTAGGTGGTAAGAGCATTTCGAGAGTAGCTTTTGCAGGCCCCTCGCGTCTTGCTTTATTTACGATGTAGCGGTTGATACCTAGCAGTCTCCAAATATTATCCTCAAGCAACTCGTCACGCTTTATGGGTCTACCGTAGAGCGTATCCTTAATCATATCCGTACTCGCATTGGCGGCACCAAATACTACAGCCAAACCTAATAGATTCTTTACACCCTTGCTTGCCAACTGAGCGGCTTGCTTGGTCTTCCCCTCGCTCTGTAATCTCTTCGCTTTGATTATATCCTCGATGCCTGCTTCGCGGAATACATCGAATTGTTTCACTGTGAAACTTTTGAGCATATAGAGAATACGAGCGTTACCACTCTGATTATAATACTTAGGCATCTCACCAAGTGTGGCAGGATTGAGATCCAAGAACTTGTACCAAATTAGTTCTTCAACGCCTTTGGGTAAATTACCTGAAGAAGGATTACTATCCTGTAATTCCTTTACCATCCGCCCTGCCCTCTCTCTGCCAAACACGGGAGCCAAGTCATCCTGCAAAGACTGCGAGTTCTTCATCGCTTGGGCTTTGTACTTTTTCCATGAGGCATTCATGGTGGTATTCTTCGCAAGCTGATCTAACTTCTTGAGTCCGGTTACCGTAAACACTTTATCTAACGCATTGGATAATCCACCCGCACTTGTTGCGGCATCGATATGATGGTCTTTTAGATTAAAGTATTTTACGAAATCAAAGTTTTCCTTCTGATTAAATAAAGATCTAAAGGTATTGCCGAATCCATTGAAATGTATGCTGTACGCCAGGTCGCCAAGCTGAGTAATTGCGGAACCAAAGTTACCCATTACTGATATGTAGTTTAAATTTTTTACATCTTGTACAATAGGACTAACCGTCTTTCCGCTGAAGCGAGCTTGAATAATCTCTTTGAGTTTTTCTATATCCTCGTTGCTAAAATTATCACTATCCTTGAGAAGCCTTTGTGCAACTTGTCCGGCAAGCGAATCATCCACCTCCATGTCAATTCCAAGATCCGCCCCCTGTCTGTCCATACTACCCTCAAATCCAACATCCTCGCCACCTGTGCTTGGCTTGCGATAGAGGAACTTGCGTCTCTCTACTGCCTGCACGGTACGCTCGACATAATTCTTTAGCGCATCTGCGGGGTCTGCGTATCCATCGATCATCTCCTCTTCGGTTATGCGACCAATCTGCCTTTGCTTTAAATTGCCCGGCAAAGAAGATCCAGGTTGCACAGGTACTCCTCGCAATGTGCGACTTGTTATTTCAGCGGCTGTGCCTTTGTCTATAGACTCTATACTATCGAGTCCTTCCCTCTGCGCATATTCCTGCAATGCTCTTGTTACGGCATCAGAGTTATCTCCACTTAGTGCTGAACGAAATGCTTCGTAATTTAGGATCTGTCGAGGAAAGTACCCCTGCTGATACCCAACATCTATACCACCCTCTTGCCTGGCGTAATTACGAATATCCTCAAATGCTCTTTGCATCTCAGAAAACTCCTTGCCTACTTGATCAGACACTTTCAAATCGTCAAGCATGATGCGTATTTCATCCATATCACCATTCAGGAGATTCAATTTAAACTGTCTCTGTAGTTTCTCATTGCCCTGTAAACGCTTGGTCATTGAGGTAATGAATGGTGCAGTACGATCTAGGTATTTTCGCGTTGTTATATTTACTTTTCTTTCGTGATCACGGAAGATTTTAGTAAGCATTGGATTAATATTTTTAAGCTTACGAGATAACGGAACTAAAGTATCGCTTAAAAACTCCTTCGCACTCTTCATTCCTTCTGCGATTTTACCCGGTGGGGCATAAGGACTTGCTGTCTTTTTAATCTTCTCAGCCTTTACACTATCAGGTGCAGTTTTTACCGGGTCTGCTTTGACCTGTGCCTCGGTCCTTTTATACAAAGGAGTCTTTTTAAAATTACGAAAACCTTTTACCCCTAAACCTGCGGCCAAAAGAACAAAGATCATTTCAACAGGAAAACCTGCTTTCTTCATTTCATCCTCTTCATCCTCGGTCAGCATAGAAACAGCGGCGGCACCTCCTGCTCCTGTTGTAAGCAATCCTGTGAAATACTTCTCATAGTTTTTACCGAGCTTTGCCTCCGCCATCTCCTCGTACTTATTCATGGGATCGGCTTGCTTCATCGGGCGGTCACGCATACCTACGGCAGGCTCAGTAGGACCCATCTGCGCTCTACGCATATCGTCCTGAAGATCCAAAAGGTTCATGCCGTTGCGTTTATAGATCCTTCTTAGGTCTGCATTAAATTCAGCACGCTGTTTTTTTGCACCCTTCCCTTTTCCAAGCTTATGATCCAGGGCAAGTATACCTTGCTTGATCTTATTTATCTCTTCCGCATCGCCAACACGCTGTATCGCAAGATCGCTTGTCTTATTAATACCTTTGAATATTGCTTGGTCTGCCAAGTCTTTACCTTCAAATATTTCCTGTATTGCCGCCATTTGCTCGGTTACTTCCTCACCTTTTGCCCGTGCGGCTCTGCTTACAATGTTTTCTGCTTCAAGAAGTAACTGATCTTCTAACCCGCCAAGAACTAACTCAGCCGGAATTTCAGTTGCGTCAGGGCCTGTTAACCCCTTTGGATTCCATACCCGTAGTCTGCGTGGACCAAGACTAGTTACAGGCTCAATACCTGTTACGGGAACAATCTCTGTTGTATCAGGATCACGAAATGTGAAGTTTTGAACAACAGGTCTACCAACCGCAAAATTATCTATTCCGCCTGCATCATCTATTTTATTTTCTAAAAGCTTAACAACATCGGGACGAGTCGCACCCTCAGTTGCATCTATGTCCAATGTATCATTGAGATATTTCGCTTCTACTGCACCAAGCGTACCACCAAATAAACCACCAAATAATATTGTACTAGCAATCTCTTCCTGGGTTGGTGCGCGGTCCTCGTCAATCATAGTACGAGCAGTCAGTTCCGCTGTGGCTAATCCTGCACCCTGCCCTGCACGGATTGCTGTTTTGCCTGCCGTTCCTACATTCGCAAGCCTGCCTACAGGTACAGCACCTAACGCAGTAGCGGCACCCAACTCCCCGAATCCAACTTCTTCCTGTAATCCGCGAGAGATTCTGTATTTTTGCGATAAGTAGTTGCCTATACCCGCACCACTCGCACCGCCTGCAATACCACCAAGCACTCCTCCGAGTAAGGCAGGGACGACTTCGATTCCTATGCTAGTTCCCGTTTCTAAGAGTGTAGGTGGTGCTTCCCTGTAAAGTTCTTGAGACGAACCAAAGTCATACTCCTTATTAGGATCTAGCGTAGCAGTTTGCTGTTCCTCGAAAACATACTCTTTATTGGGATCTAGCATTTCAGTAATTCATTACAGGCACCGTTGGTATACCACCAAAAGCACCAGGTAGTTTAGCTTTATTCTCTTCTATTTGTGCCTGACGCTCTTTTTCCCTTTTTTCAGCTCGGAGCATATCGTATTTCATTTTTTCTCTTACAGTAGTAAATAGTTTCTGTCCCGTCTCAGGGTCAGTATATGGAATCCTAGCATCAAGTATTAGATCCGACTGCTCCTCAATCAGACCTTCTTTTTTCATCTGTAATGATTTTATTCTGTCACTAGTTTGTGGCGCATAATCATCAGGGTTTTCTTGAAAATCCTTAAATGGAATCGTTACTTGATCGCCACTTGTATTTCGTACCCTTACTTGACTTTCATCAATTTTGTTAATTTGCGTGCCAATATCACTAAATCTTTTCTCGACATCTTGAGGGACAGGGCTACCAACATTCATAGATTTATACAATGTTGCGGCAGAATATATATCCCTAGATCTAATCAGACTTTTAATATTTTCTTTCTGCAATGGGAAAAGCTCTTCATTCTGTTTAGTCTTTTGTGTAGTCGCGGCAGTACCCGCATCCCTTGCCGAAAGGATAGAGGATTGTTGATCCCCTGCATAGTCAGCACCAATTTTTGCCGTTCTTGCGGCAGATTCTTCCTGTGTCACTCTTGCGGGAAGTGTATCTGCTTCATATTTATTTTTTAGCCTTCGATTTTCATTTAACAACTGCTGTGCAATTTGTGACATCTCAAATGCAGACTTCTTCATCATCGCATTTTCCTGCATTGTCCTACCCGCAAGCAATCCGTTTGCACGCTCCAGGTCAGCTATACTCGCGTCTCCGCTTTGAACCTTCTGAAAAAGTGCCATGTTTTTCTTATCACTTGTTTCATCTCCGGACATTGTGAGTTGCTGAACTATGCTTGGATCTGCGGATAACTGTCCTTGTAGTGTAGACTCAAGCTGATTCCGCTTCTCCTTATTAAGCCCGTACTGCTGAATCATGCCTCCTATATCACGCCCAAGTCCGGCAATCGCATTGCCAATTTGCTCGGAACTTCGAATCTGAGCCTGTAGAAGTGGAGTAGTATCCACCCTCATTAATCCCGCTTGTACTGTATCTCCTATTGCCATTGTGTTTTCTCCTTTAGCCCGGAAAGGGCATTGCGTCTGCCATCATTCTGCTTGTTGAATTTCCGTAATAATCACCCATCGATTGTCCCAGCTAACCGCGACCCGCTAGAAAGCCACCACCAAGTGATCCTGCAAAACCAAGAAGTCCACTAGTCAATGAAGCGTCTGCCGCTTTATCCGCCGCATAAGCATTAGCCATTGCATTAGCCTTGTTCGCGTATGCTTGCATCCCAATATTCACACCTGCATCGGGATTTATCCTAGTCACTGATTCCTGTGGCATTCCAAAAAGTGCAGATCTTTGACCAAATCCCTGTTGAGTGTAATCACTGCCCCCACGGGTCATCATTAGCGGGTCCATGCCTGTTGCTCGGTTAAAGTTTCCTGCGGTTGTTCCTAGACTCTGAACCTGCCCACGGGCATTATTTACGATATCTCGGAGATAGTCCTCCCGACTCATCGCTTGGGCGGCAATGCCCACATTGTCAGTACCTCTGCCTCGTGAGGTAAGAGATTCTAGCGCTGATTGATCTGCTCGCCTGCGCATCTCAGGCGAAAGATCCTGCATCTGTGACTCCTGAAATGCATCATCAGCCACTTTGTTCATCTGCTCCACACGGGCTTGCATCAGCGGATCGGATGCTCGCATTGCCTGATTGATGTCAGCACCAAACTGATTAAGAAACTCGATATTGGAAGTGGCATCACGCTCGGCCATTGTTCGCCCAAAATCCTGTGCCCTCATTGCCTCTTGCTCGGCTAGGCTTGCCATCGGATCAGCGGCTCTTCGAGCAAGATCCATCTGAAGATCCTGGTATTGCGGATCATAAGCCTGACGATTGTGGAGCATTGTCTGCTGTAATGCCGGATCAGCCATTGCGGCTACATATTCCTGTGCCGCAATTCCCGCATTAAAATCAGGTAAAGTGAAATAAGATGGAACTCCTGAACTGTTTGTAGACTTCCCTGCCCCACCCAATCGCTTTAAAACATCTGCCTCTTTCGAGTTAATGTATGCGAGCGATTCTCCTTCGGGAGCATTCTCATTTAAAAGCCTAGCGGCCTCGGCCAATGGATCTTTGATATTTTTCTTTTTCATGGGCTTAGTTTTAAAAAACAATTAAGTGAACTGTTACATCTATCAGACCACCTGTGTTCGTTCCCGTAAGTATGCGAACTGTGGACTGATTTATAGAGTAAATTGAGGCATCCATCGGGTTTGTGTTTTGAGCCTGTACTGCCGTAACGCAAGCAACAGGATTAGTTACAGCAGTATTAAAAGTTACAGTGTAATCCCCGTCTGCGTTTTTAGTAATTGATAAAACATTGAACCCATCGCTGACAGTAGGATTTGTGTCAGTCCCATCGAATGTGCATTTTGCTTTTAAAAGCTGAGATGTGTTGGGAATGGAATTATCGACATAAGCCTTGATACTTTGCTGAGTCGCCAGGGCAGTATCAGAAGGATTCGATCCACCCATATCATTCTCATCTTTTATCTCAACAGGTACGGGTGCGGCTACTGATCCGCTGACATTTCCCAAAACATTTAAATTATTTATATGTTCTAGCTTGTCGGATGTAACCGCATCGTCCGCTATCTTCGCAGTTGTGATATTTAAATCTTTTATATGATCGGTAGTGACTGCTCGATTATTGTTGTCTGTTGCATCCTGTAGTAATTCGTTACCTGTGATTCCGTTAGCAGGAACTTTCAGTTTTCCATCACCATTGTTTTGTCCATTATTGTAGAACTCGTTGTTTACAATGATAGTAGACCCGTCAGCAGGTTCCTCAAAAGTCGCGAGATCCGCAATATCCATTAGTTTTTGTGATGTAACTTGATCACCCGATGAAAAGATTTGTCCTGTGTTAAGTATTGGCATTTTTACTATCTCCTATTGTACTGAAGTGGTTGAACGATCTGTAATTCTAGCATCCACCTTGGTTGCCCTCACATAGGGTCTACCATTAGATGGTTGAAAGTCTGCTTGGATTCCGAATCCACGCTTTCTGACGCGAAGCCTAACAGATGCATCCTCCGCAGTTCCAAGCTCATTGCCTAGCAGTGTGGTTAGATTTACAGGTTCGCTTATTGAGTCGGGATCTTCTGCGATAAATCGAATATCTCCGTTGGATGGATTCGATTCACTAGATTTAATCTGAAATTCTGCCCGACTGAAATTCTTTCGATCCATTGAGTCGGCATCATATTGCCGTGTGGTTAGCTGACTTACCACATCAATACCGGGGTCATCTTCGGGTCTTTGTCCGGCCTTTTGCGATACCTTGTCTTTACCCTCCAAGGCATCCAATTTATGGACACCACCTTCAAGGGTAGTAAGATACAAAGCATTCTGCGAACCCTCGCGAGCGACTAATAAATCGCGGATCGCGAAGTCTGAGGAGTTGACACTGTCTATACTTTCGAATCCCTGATTGATAAAATTGTATACAAGGATGGTGTTGAGTTTATTCGTATCCCCGGCACCAGGTTCCGAGTCTAGAGGTACAGCTAACCAATAGCGGTTATTGAAATAAACTCCGACTGACAGATATGCAAAGTCTTGATTTATTCGGTCGATGTAGGGTTGAATGGTTTCGGATAAAGGTGTGCCCGTGCCTCGCAGATTATACTCATCAATAAACTCTACTCCATAAATTCCTTGGTCGGATAGGAACATAATCTGATTAGCTACCTGTACGATAGACTTACGAGCACTTGCCCCCACTTCATCTGTTACCTGTGTGGTTTTTACATCCGCTAAAGATCCACTCACGCCTGTCATCAGATGGATAGATTTACGATTAAATACGACTACCGAATCCTGTGTGAAACCTTTAATTCCAACTATAAAATCGCTCTTGCCTGACGATACTCGAAATTGATTTCCTATCTGATCAAATGTATCAGAATCTAAGATATCCGAGGCCACCAATTCATCCCTGATATCCCGATCTGTTGGCGAGGTGTCAGATGTGTATTGGTAAGGAACCCAAAGTCTACGCTGATGAAACTCTCCAAAAGGAGCCGCAGGTTGGTGGATAAATCCTTTGCCTAATGCTAATGGCCTACTGACTGTCAGAGAGTGATTGGAGTCATCTTTAACTCCAAGGTTAAATGTAAATTGGTTTACAGTAGGAACGGAGGTGACCACCACTTCACTTCCAATAAAGCTATCATAGATCGCAGACTGTGATGTGTGGATAGTGAGTCTATCTCCGACTGCTAATCCATGTGATGAAACATCCATTGTCACGACACCACTTACTGAAGCTGTGCTAGTGTCCGTTAAATAAGCAGGTGCAGTATAAGTACCACTTGCAACTCGCGTGAAATCCTCAAAGTATTCAACCTGTGCCCCACTGACATTGAATATCTTACTCTGAGACTGAGTCATTGTGACTGTCAGTTGATCATTCGTGGGAACACTTGCGACCTGGTAGCAGTCATTCGGATTATATTCCCAATTTCCCAATCGTGTGAGGGTGACAAAGTCTCCAACTAATCGCCCATGATCGGATGCAGTAGTCACGCTAATAGTCTGACCCGACTGAGAAGCTGATATAATCTCAAAACGATTTAGCTTTGGGCTTGCGGATAATGTGGTCTTACGAGTCCTGAAAATAAACATCTTGTCGAACCCTTGGCTCATGCCTACAGGCCCATCCACAGTCTCCCCACCCTGCTCGTAGCGACACTTATATAGCTTTGCATCTTTTAATCTTACGATCAGGCATAAATTATTTGTCGCTGAGAATATAAAATCATCATTCTCGGAAGATGCATCTGAATAAACTGCTGATCCAAAAACCGCATTTACCGCATCATCATCCAAGGTAAAGTTTTCTGTTGTGGATGCGACCGATGTATTGCCCACATTTTTACTATTAACTGTAAATGTAGTGTCTGCTCCTGAGTCAGCAAAGGATACTGTTTTGGCAGATGTATTTATTGCAGTAATTGTATGACTGCCATTAATTGATGCATCAATGTCATCCACATGGACAGTACCACTGACTGCAAACTCTGAAGCCGGAGTATCCTCAAGCGTGAGGGTCACAACATTACTAGCTCGCGAGGCCGCAGTAGCCACATAATTCAGAGTGGTTGGTATTGCATTACCCATCGAGGCAACTGATGTTCTACCCTCAGGATTGAGAGATGACCAAGTCTGATTTAAGTTTGTGTATGTAGTGTCAATCGTTGACCAACGCTGTGATGCTCCAACAGTCGAAAATACTTCATTCGTGCCTGTGTCAGCGTAGGTAATGGTACGAGTATTAAAATTAACACTAGCTAGAGGGAATGTACCATTCGGGTCATCACCTGTGAAATTTAATCCATCGATGGTGATGTTATTTCCAACGATAAAGGATAAACTCGGAGTGTCATCCAATACGACTGTTACAACATTGCTTGATCGAGATGCGGATAAAATAATATAAGGCAAGCGGATCGCATCTTCGCCTGTGGTGATTGATCCGAATAAAGTGTTTAAGCCCTTGCGTGGTTGCCAAGTGCCGTCATCATTCATGCGACCATTTTTGGACAATGCAACCTCACCGGGCTTTAGCTGATTGGGTCGCAGACGCGCATTCATCCGCAGAAAGAAGGTATCCCCTTCTGTCACGAATGGATCGTCTAGCTTGCCATATGAGCGATATCTGCTCACTTCTTCTTAACCTCCTGATATAGCTTTTTACCCATGTAGATTATGGTGATGACTCCAGCTATGCATCCAAAGAGACTATCCAATGTGGACAGACCGAAGGTGGCTAATGTGCCCCCCATGCCGAAGATAGAGGTGCGATCAATCATTAGAATAAGAGATCCAAGACGATGATTCCTAGCACTAAGCCCACGAATATCGTAATCATTTTCCCACGCTTAGAGAGTGTTTCAAATTTCTTTTTGAGTAGAATTATGTTTTTCATTTTTGGTCAGAAGGTCTCGGAAAGGGAGGTCGAGTGGTGGATCTTGTGACTTCAGTTTTAGCACATCTCTTTGCCACGAAAATGGGTATTGCTAAATAGCAACCAAGCACTACTGCCGCACCTATCAGGATGCGTTTTATATACGATGTAAATTCAGCGAATCCGCTCTTATGTTCCGCCATGCCTTGAGCTACCAGGGCACTCACATCTCCGTGCGTTAAAGCCTCAATCGTTTCTTCTGCCTCTACGAGTGCATCTGCATTTTTTAATGCTTCTCCCGCAAGCACACCCGCACCCGCAGACAAACCTCCTGCCACAGGGCCACCTGCAAGCGTACCCACTGATCCGCCAATCACTCCGCCTAATGTCGGATAGGTCGAACGAAAGGAACATCCGGCGGTAAGGAAGCAAAGTGCTAAAAGGAGATAGATCATTAGGGTGCGTCAGGATCAGACCACTCAGACCCTGCAAGAATCGTCAACATCTCAGAACGATCATAGGTAGTCTTACCTACTAGAAAGCTAGGCGTGTCGCCTTCAAACTTAACGAATGTCTGTGTACCAGCTAGATTGTATCTAAGCGTGTCAGCACTTGTCTCTAGCACTTGGTTAAAATCTACGGAAGATACTTCCGATGCGTCAATAATTACATAGTTTCTGCTCATATTATGAAGGGACTGAGGATGAAAATGTAGGACCGTTAGTTAAAGTTCCGTCTTGTGAACCCGATCCTTGATCTGTGATAGTTGTTCCTGTACCACCATCATTGTCTCCGGATCTCCACCAATGCGTTGGAGCGGTTGAAACATTATTACTGTCATTCAAATTGTTTGGTATTCCTGAGTTATAAATCGTTGCTATATCCCCTGAAACATCTGTTGACCATAAAGCGATTTCATCAACTAGACCTGCATAGAACTGAGTATTATTTTGCCTTCTTCCTATATCTAAACTTCCAATAGCCATTGGAGAAGTCGGTACTGTACCACCCGATTGGGCACCACTTGCTGTCGTTTGAAGTGTTCCATTAACCCAAAAATCATAACCCGCTGAACCTCCATTCGATTGAGAGGATGTCTGCCAAGCAATAAATATATGATGCCAACTAGTATTGCTTAATGAAATTCCTGATCCTGTTCCAAAAGCTCCTAACCCGTAACTTACACCTACTACTTCGTTGGTCACATAACTCGTACCATTACCTAAAAATAAAGGACGATAATTAGTACTATCTCCACCCATCAATACTTGGGCACCACTTGAGGAATTAATTGTAGAATCAGGTTTAATCCAAACAGAGGCGGCTTGAAGAGTTAAGTTCGCAGCTGTGTCCATATAGTCATCTACCCCGTCTAAATCTAAACTGTAATTATTTATTAGTGGAGCAGTAATTAAATCACCGTCAACATAGTAGGCATTCGCACCAACAGGTATCACATTGACTACCGCATATTGTCCGGCTGTTGCCGTCTTGTTATTAAAGCCGTTAATCGAAGCACCCGAACCTGCAATAGTTACTGTTCCCGCTCCTCCTTGTGTGATTGTACAGTTGAATCCGCTAGTTAAGCCCGATGGGATTGTGACAATGATCTGTCCGGCATTACTGCAAACGATCACTTTACCATTGTCACTGTTTGATAGGGTGCGAGCAGTTGTTGTTTCTGACACTATGTCATTAAACAAATCTGTACCACTGACTGTCACTGCACCTGTCGATCCGTTGACCGATTGCACAGGTGCTAGGGTCATCAGGTTAGTAGCGGTGACTTTTTTAGTAGTTGCGGTTCCTGCGACATCGTCAACAATGGGTAAAATGTCTGCCCCTGCGGGTGTCGCCAAGTTACTTAATTCTGTTATCTTTTTTGTAGCCATAATAATTTTTAGTGAAGTGCAGTCCAAGCTCCGTTGGCGTATCCGTAGAATTTATGTAGATCTGTATCGTACACCATCTCGCCATTAGACGCAGAAATAGCAGTTCTTTGACTTGTATTCATCCTCGGCATAATCACGCCACCTGTTGTGGAAGCTACTTCGAGGGGTGCGGAGGGGGAGACTGTGCCAATACCTACATTGCCGTTGGAGTCGATGGTCATGTCTGTCCGGGTCGCTTCAGCAGTACCAAACTTAATATTATGACCCTCACTTCGGATGCATAAATCATTAGTAACTGAACCATACAATATTGAACTAGTTGCGTTTGCGATTGCAACCCTACCCTTTGGCGTCTCACCACGGCTCAAGGTAATAATCGGCTCTGATTCAGTTAATCCTTTATTTATGTCTAATGAAGTACTAGCACTCTGAGTGCCAATACCGACATGGCCTTCTTTAGTGATGCGCATTTTTTCATCGCCTTTTACACTAAAGCGAATATCTGCCCCTACTCCGCCCGTGTCTCCGTCATCCGCACCTAAATACAAGCTATCGCCATTCGGGCGAATCATATGATAATAAGTTTCTGAATCAACCCCCAAGCGCAATCCATCCGTTCCTGCTGTAGAAAGATGCAACTTCGCACTAGGACTCTCAGTACCAATACCTACATTGCCACCTATTCTTTGAAGTAATAGATTGTCACCTTTGTTTGAAACTCTTATACCTCCGTCAGTTGTGGTGTCATCAGACATTTTAAAATCCACAAACGGATCGGTTGATTTCAGATGCAAACACGAATCATTTAAACCTGAATTAACTTCTAATTTAGCACTAGGACTCGCAGTTCCAATGCCGCAATTGCCATCGGAGTCGATGCGTATTGCTTCAGTCGAATTTGTGCGAATCGCAAGCTCGTTGGTGGCAGGTGCGTGAATAGCTACCGCTGAACTGCTTGTGCCTGTTTGATCCAAGGCGTATTCATCTGCGACTACATTTCCGCTTACATCAAGTGATCCTCCTGTTACCGCTCCACTTGTTGAAACAGAACCCGCTGTAACCGCTCCACTTGTTGTCAATGTTGTTGAAACTATATCTCCATTTACATCCAACTCTTGGGTCGGGGAGGTTGTCCCTATGCCAACCTTCGTTGTGCCAATGGCGAGTGCGGAAGCTGTGCCCTCTCCGTCTAGCACGGCCTTAACTGTAGAGTCCACTCCGTTGGTGTAATCACCTACCTGGAGCAATCCCTTGTAGCTATTTGCGGGTGTTAAATTTTGTAGATCACTCATAGACTATATTATCTCCTGCTTCGGTCAGCATGGGTTCATTGTTCTCCGTGAGGAGTGCGTTGGCGGGTACTCCATCACCACCTGATGGGATGCCACTCCCTGTGAAGGGTCTTGCTACTCCTACATTTAGATCAATAGACAGCATTTTACATCTTGTATGCTAAAACTGCACCACTCGTAAGTTGTAATGAAGTAGTGCGTCCATAAATCGCGGTATTTGTTGGTAGCGTGGTTGCGTCTCCACCTGTGCATAAAGCGGAGATGTTATCTACATTAGAAGTAATATCTGCAAAGACCGTATCCTCTGTGCAAACAATTGCAAAAAAGTCTCCTGTGTGAGCCGCTGTATCATTAATGTATTCACCCCCGTTAAGTCCTAATCCTCTGTATTCGTTTGCCATGATTAAATAGATGTTTGAATTGTTGTTCCGTATGTAATGAATTGTATAAAGTTCTGCTGACCCTGTTGGCGCTCTAGTTTATCAAGTTCAACTAATAACAAGGATTCTGCTTGTTGATATGCGACTTGCGCTTTGTCAGTTTGTCCGTCTGCGGCTAAAAAATCTCCGTATGCTCCATAGGTTGCATACTCTGAAAATATATAAAGAAAATCTTCGCTAGTAGATGTGTAGTTCTCGAATGGTTTGCGGTATAAAATAAACACAGGCTTAGTGCTTGATCTGTCTACTAAGGTTACCTGTCCATAATCCGCAACTTCTGTTGAAGAAAACTCCACACGAAATGCTACTTCATCTGCATGTCCCACATCATATGGGTCATTATTTGAAACCCGTAGGATCTCTCCAATTGTGTCATTGAACTCAACGACATTCATAGTAGTAGCAGTTGCAGTTGCTCCGCTTCCACCACCACCACTGAATGATACTGTAGGAGCAGATGTGTATCCTGTGCCGTGACTAGTTACTGCGACTCCATTTACACGACCCTCAGAGTCGATAGTTGCAGTTGCCACTGCACCTGATCCTCCACCACCTGTGAATGCAACTGTTGGTGCTGAAGTATATCCTGTACCACCATTACCAACATTAACATTCCTAACCTGTAAATCAGGTGTCTTTTGCTCTAAGCGGATAGTGTCAGGCCACCTGGTGCGTTCCCATGCTAATCTTCCAAAGCGATTAAAGCTTCGTATGGCCGCACTTTGCTCTTGTTCCAATAAGCTATCAAGTCCAATCAGGTGTCTTAGATTGGTAAGCATTGTGCTTATTGTTACCTGTCTCATGCGGGCTTAAAGCTTTGACCTGTAAATGATTGCTTGCCTAATGACTTTGCCTTGAAAGATGGATTATCACGAAGGAACTCTTTTACGAAGCTCTTGTCTGACCAACATCCACGATGAGATTGATGCCAACGGAAATATTCCCTGGCGGGGATTGTGGCTTTTAACTGACCAAGTCCTTCGGTCTTTGCCACGCCCATTGCTTCGTTTTCTTTGCGTGCCATTTGCTCACGCATGGATGCTTCGTGCTTTTCGAGGTCTACCTCGTAACGCAAATAACGATCCAAGTTCTTCATAAACTGTGAACCGTTTCCGCTCTTCCACTTTGGTAAAAGTATGTTTGGCATAGTCGTTTAGTTGTAGGTTAGGGAGAGGCCCGCTTGGCGAACCTCTCCCCTCCTAAATGCGTGCTTACGCGAATTGACCGAGATCTACGATGCGTAGACCAATGACGATCTTTCCGGCTGTAGCTGATGCGATTGCGGCATCCGTTACTTCAAGAAGTATGGATGTTGCGCTGTTCGTTCCGCCAACAGGTTGAGATTGATTGCCTGTGAAGGCATCACCTGTGTTGAAGACGGGAGCGGACATTGCGTCTACATCAAGAGCATCGATGAACTCATCGGGATCTCCGGATGAAGTTCCTACATCGATAACAAGAGATGTTGTTCCTGCAAACGCTTCGGATTCGTAAACTCCTACCATTTCAACGGCACCACCCGCAGGGATGGTTGCGATAGTAGCTTGGCCACCATTACCGATAGTTTGTAGGTCCTCATAGGTTGCGGTGTAAACATGTGTGAAACCGCGTCCTGCTTCGTTGTTACTTAATTCTGACATGATTAATGTTCCTCTGTTTAAGGATTAGTTAAAGTAACCGTGAGCCTTCGGGCTGTGGCAGGCGAGTCCGGCGATAACATCGCAGAAACCGCGTCTTCCGCCGCCTTGATTTTCAAGCTCAGAATTAGACTCAGCTTTCAAGGTGTGGATTGCCACATACTCAGGATCGATAAGAAGTCCGGCATCTTTGTCGATAGTGGAAGAACCACTTGTACGATTTAAAAGAGTGCTAGGTACGATTGCAACATTACCAAAGTCACCTTCGTAGAAATTTACAGACAAGGTGATTTTCTTGCTCTCAGCAGGCTGAGTAACTTGAAAGGATAATGCAGTTGTTGAACCTTCTTGACGAGCAAAGTCGCTAATCTCTTTCTTAAGAGTTGGACCTGCGATTAAGGTGAGTTGTCCGCCTGGCATTCCGTTGGCTTCGTAGAGTTCCTGAAGAACGCTGTTGAAGGTAGTCTCTGTTTGCGTTCCGGTTGTGTCGTTAGCAACATTTTGGAAAGCGGCAGGAATGTCGGATGGTTGACCACCAAGACCAAGGAACTTAAACATTCCACGGGTTTTGTATGGTGAACCGGAACCGGAGTCTGCTTGGCGATCCTGTGCTGAACAAACAGCGGCTTCCATGTCGCGCTTGATTTCGCGAACTGCTTTAGCCTCGGAATTTGCAAACTCGGATGCAACTCCGGCTGTGTCTACCAACTCTTGTATGTCGGATACAGCGTATGATCTGCGGAACTTCTGCACATAGTTTCCAATGCGAGCGCGGTTAGCGGCTTTGTTGTCAAAGCTAGTTACATCTTCGCCTTCATTGACACCATCAAATGAAGCAACTGCCAAGTCATCGACTTGTACCTCAAAGAATGTGCCTGATGCGGCGGCTTTTTTTGCCATACTTACGAATGGCGTAGATTCGGGTTCCAGGATTGTAAGGACATCAGTTAAGTCCTCACGGTTCCCGGCGGTATTATAAGAAGCGGCTTTAGCCATTTTTATTTTCCTCCTAAGATTTTCTAAGTTTTAAATATTGTTGATAGTCTGCCATTGACCCGGAAGCTTCGTATTTCTTCTTCGCCGCTTCCACAGCCTTCAGCTTGCTTGATTGAGGAGTCTTTGCCCTTGCCGTTCCTGCTTCCGTGGATGCCACGGGTGCTTTGGGTTTGGGTGGCGGTTTTGCCGCCTGCGACTGCCTTGCATTTACCGCATTCAATCCTTCGACCATGAGTGCCAGGGCGAAGTTAGAGTTTGGTAAATGATCGACCAATGGTTTGTAGAGTGCTGACTGCTTCACGCTCATAAACAACTTGTAGTCATCGCTCTCCGGATTCCCTAAGAATTGGAAAGTTTCGACTGCTTGTTGATCTGATGCCTGACGCTCCTTAATCCATGCCTGCCTTGCGGGAGCATCCTTGCGAATTATCTTCTTCGCATTGGATCGTATTCTCCGCAGATCAGCTTTGGTGTAAGTCTTGTCTCCATCCTTTAGGATATACTCGTTTCCGTTGTCGTCATATTGGACCTCATTCTCCATTCCATCCTCTGCCCACTCTATAAGAGTGTTTAGATTCTCGACTTCCTTCGCGAGTCCCTGCTCATCTGTAACATTATGCAGAGCATTATCCTTGAGGTACTCAGGTACTTCGCCAACTTGCGTTTGCTGTGCCTGCTCTGCTTGAGCTTGCAATGCTTCATTTTCCGCAAGTAGTGCTTTCTTCTGAGCGGTAAGTCTACCAAACCGTTTAACCGCAGATGCGTTCAGCGATTTCGCTAGTTCGCGACTTTCCTCTTCGGACAAGTTGTCCAGGTCGATACCATACTTTGAAAGAACATCCGAAGGTTGTGGGGGCGGCGATGAATCATCCTCCGTTTCCACATCTTCAGCAGACTGTGTTTCCTCGGCGACTTCCTCAACTTCCGCAGTTTCTTCAGCGGGTTCGTCCGTCTCCTCGGTGCTTGCTTCAGGTTCCGCATCTTGGGTTTGTTTACTTTTCAATAATTGATCAGCAAACTCTGCCATTGATACATTGCCATCCACGGGCGTTTCTGTGTTCACGGAATTTTCAGAGGACTCCGAGATAACCTCTTCTGTTAATGTTTCCATATATATTCAAGGTCGTAGCCTAGTGTAGCACAATGTAGTAAATTGTCTTGACAAAGGCAATAAAAAACCCCCTGCGCCACCCCAAGACGCAGAGGGTAATAACCCCGAATAACGAGCTAAAGTTTGTAGAAGGTGTCTAGTTCCTCGTCAATGGCTTCGAGTTTTCCCGTGATATAAAAGTGTCTGTTTGTGTCTGCGATAATCTCCGGAGTCTGCAACGCCCTGATAGTTTCTTCACGCATACTTTCACGCAATTCAATATATCGGTTGAAGTTAGGGTCGTTCTTGAGAGCGGACAGCGCTCTAATCGCATCCTCATGGTCTATTTCGTGATTTGTTTTACTCATTTACGCCTGACGGGTTTTACGCGCCTGCCCATCCCCACTTTTCGCTTTTCCGCTTTCTTGCGGGCAAGCTGACTCTTGGACATTTCGCTTTTTGTTTTTGGGGTTTTCTTGGAAACTCTTTTAGTGGGGCGACAATATTCATTCTTGCCTCCCTGTCCGCATGGTTTACCGCTACGGGTATCCTTCCATTTCTCGTCCTTCCATCTTTTGAGGGATGCACCTTTGGCGGACTTCTTTACATGGCCTTTTGCTTTTCGGCACTTGGCAATCTGTTGGGACGCACGGGCAGATGGGAATACTTTTACCCGTGCCTTTACCTTTTTATAACATGCGTCCTTTGGCATCTAGCAGTTCCACATTTTCCGTGACCAATAATTAGCACTTAATTTAGTACTTTTCCCTTTGATGCCACCACTCCTTGCGCAATAACTCTTTTTGCGAGCAGGGTTATTTTTCTTAATACTAAGATTAGCATCTCCGAAACGGATAGTTTTCTTCTTACCGCCCTCAGATGCTAAGACTACAAACTTCTTCTTACCGTAGCCAGGCTCGCCTTTGCGGATTCGTCTTGGCGAATTTACTTTAGTTGGTCTACCGCTTGCCACGCTTTTTGACCATCTTCTTTCCGGTCTTCTTCGCATAAGCTTTAGCCGCCGCTTTACCCTTTGTACCGTAACCGAATTTTTTCTTACCTACCATTGGCATAATATATGTCCCTTTCTATGCCGCTTCTGTTTGAGCGGTTTGTCCGAATTGTGTGGGAGCCGCACCGAGTCTGCCAATGACAGCATTCTGCTTTTGCGTAATCTGCATCTGACGCTGTTGCACATAATTCTGTATGCGCTCCTGCAATGCCGGATCCTGTTGTGCTTTCTGTTGAATATCAGGTTGTGATAACCATTGCTGAAATACTTGCATCTTCAGTTCATGTGCATCCTGTGGTCGAACATTAGGAGGTACTCCTGCCATAAGTTCAGCAATTGTCTGCCTCTCCTCATCCACCGCTTTCTGTGATGCAGTCTCCTTGGGGATCATGATCTTCTCCGATGCACCAGGCATGATCTGCCCTACTGCAAGCTGAAGAAGTCTCTCGGTATCCAATGTGCCTGATCTGTCAAGTGCAGGGGCAAGCTCGGCAATCGCTTTTACGCGCTCAAGCATTTGTTCGGGATCTTGTGTCGCCACATCAAACTGTAAGTAAAAGTCAAATCTTTCGCCTGGTCTGCCCTTACTAAACTTCTGTACATCCTGCATTCCGGTTACACGGAAAAACTCTGCATCGGGTCCGTACTGCTGATAAAGAGTCCATACTTGATCGATCACATACTTCAGATGATTGAATACCTTATTAATTACAGCCTGCTGTTTATTCTGTGCCTCCACTCGGTCAACGCCTGGAGCGTTATTACCCATATAGCGGTCAAATAATTCCTGTATATATCTGCGGACTTCTATATTTCCACCATCAAAACTTGGTGTGTCTGCCCAACGAATCTCACCAGGTGTACGATAAGGAACACGAACCCCCGGTCCCCACTTAGTGGGTGGCCTTCCAAGAGGATGTTCCAAAGGAGGCAAAGTTGCTAATGACTGACGATCAATCATTGCATCTGTTTCAATCTTTGCGACCTGTTGTAAAGGTTCTCCGACTTCAGGAATTGAGCGGGAGGAATAAAGTCTTTTGCTTACATTCTCATATTTAGTAACCACAAATGGATACTTACCATGAGCGTAATCCATAAGTTCATGCTTGGCATACAACTCAGGAATGTCGGGATGAAAGATTGTGCAGTAGATACCGGGTACTCCATCCTCATCGAGTAGTCTTTGATAACAGTACACTATTCTAATAGTCTCATCATCATCACGAATGACCGCATCTTCCTGTCTGATATTATACAAACTATTATCCGCCTGTGTGTGCTTGGCTTGATCTTTCGCTCTTTCTACAAAGTCAGCATCCCACCCTTCCGTATTTATCTTTGACTCCAACTGCTCAGGAGTCATATGCAATACATGAAAGCAGTATGGTGCCTCCTGTGGATCGATTGTATAATTAGGAAAAATAACATCCTCGTCCGGTGCCAACGCTTTGATGCGTGGTCGATTTACGACCTGGCGGGTAACGGGGACTGTGGTTGTGCCATCCTTGCGAAGCTCGCGGAGCATCGCTTTTGCTTTGGCTTTGGATACTTTAAATTGATCTTTTAGTGCGGCGGATAATTCCTCATCCATACTACCATCCTGGATTACTTCTGCAATCTGTGGAAGTGCCTGGGCGATCTCGTCCAAGCGGATGGTTTGTTGCTGTTTAAGTTCCTTGGAATCCCAATAAACATAATGAACCATCAGGCCCTTCTCGAAAAAGTGGTTAAGTCCGAGTTCCAATTGATCGTAAAACTCCTCCATCTTGGAGTTCATTAACCAACGAAGGAACATGGATATCACATTTGCACGCTCAATATCACCGGATTCCACAGGGGTAGCTACGATATGTGCGGATCTTACCGCATTGGTAGTCATAGCCACACACTTGTTAATCTGATTATCCACCATGCGGATCTCCTGATCACTCGCCCCATCCCACGGAAATACATCTCCTGTTTGGCTCAGATTGGAATGCTTCTTAAAATCGTCAGACTTTCCTGACCATAAGCAGTTCCTTACATCGTAATCTCTTTGTCTACGATCCAACCATTCACCCAACTCGGATTGAGTCCTGCGGTAAGTTTCCGCAAGATAGTCAACATCGGGTTCTTTACTTACATAAAGTAATTCGTCATCGGCGGCAGACTGCATATGCGTAGCATAATGTAACCTTTTGTAGTTGACATGGCAAGTCAATATCCTCCACCACCCGTACACATGAGGCTTCCACCACCAATATAATCGGGTCCGCTGACCATTAAGTATCTAATAGTATCAACAAAATCCTTAAAATGCTCCTGACGGGAACTGCCCGTATATTCAAGCATCGAGGTAATAAAATTATCACACCTGTCAGACACAAAGAGTTTTGGCTTATTCTTATCCGACATCGGCTCCGTATCATCCCATGCCAGGGCATCATTGATCTTCGCAATACCCGCCTCCACTTCCACGCCTGGAGCGGGTCGCATAACAAAGTCAAGGTTCGCCATCGTGTTAATTATATTACTCTCCCCCTCCTTCTCGCGCACCGTGGCGGCTCCCATGCGGGGATCAACAATTCGCTCAAAGATATCCTCGCTTTCCTCTAATGCCTCGAAATGCTCCTTATATGCGGCATAACCCCATCCAAGCGGACGCTGTGCAGGACCCGGTTTACCCACGCTCTTGCCTAACCCATTCACATGTGGTAATGCCCATTGGCCCATCGAGGAATCAGGGAACTCGCGGTACACATAGATCGTACCATCCTCCAGGACTGCCGCCCATATCGCCACCCACGGTTTACTCCCACCGGGATCGCACACGAAGTACCGGGTAGTCCGTACCGTAGGATCGGCGATGAAGGGGATTCGTTCATGGGGGACGACATTGGTGTCTCTGCTGAACTTAGGGAATCTCCCCTCCATCGCCTTGCTTGGGATGCCATATAGTCGGGCAAGCTTCACTTCCTGCGGTTGTTTGGAGTAGGTTCGGATCAGTTCGTTGTAGTCAACAAAAGGGGACATCTCAGACCAAAAATAATAAATTCTACAATCAGGCCAATTCATCGACACCTGTTCCACGGGTAACTCGCGACCCATCAATTCGCTGTATCGCGACTCCACAGTCTCCGCTCCTTTCAACAGACTATTAATCAATGGGGTCCACCCCTGCAATGTCGTGAAGGTTAACAGCACCCGTCCGTGGTAATCCACCGTTCTACCACCTACCAATGTTTCAAAGATACTCTCAGGTGCCTCCTCATCCATGTGAATGCAATGTGCTGACCATCCCTCGAATATCTGCGGATCTGCCTGATACTGCCTGTAGTTATTAAAAGATATTGTACTCCCCCGTTCCGCACCTGGTGTGGTTGGTGGTAGGATCGCCTTGGCGGAGTTAAATCCATTCTTCTGTGTGTACTGCAAGGAATGGTTCTCGCTCTTCTTCTTTGCCCGTTTGTACCTCATGGGAAGTGCTTCCCATATGTACCTTTGGGCATCCGAAATACTTCGCTCCTCCGATACATGCAAAGAACGAATCTCTGCTTCCGGAATAGTCTGTGCCATATGCACAAGCAGACGGGACGCGAAAGTTGTCTTGGAACTCCGGTTACCACCAAGCACCACATGGATCTTATTATCCTTCCAATTATCCATCACCCGTCTCCATCCCGGAAGAGTCCAACCCCATTGGATTGGATCTTCCTTCTCCGACTCCGGTTGGTCCAATATCAAACGGGACAAGGTTTCCGCGCGCTCCTGCGGTAAGGCATCGATCTCCTCGCTCGATAATGCACACGCAAGCTCGCCCTTCTCATACTTTAAATCATTTATCCAGGGGATACCAAAGTGAGCATCTACCTCATCTGCGTAGGTTATCTTAGGCATACCCCTCCACTATCGTGCAATCCTTTGGATCTATGCGGAAGATAGGTTCTATATCCTGGGGATCGCGGGTTGCTCGCGTCCTGCCTCCTAGTTCAAACTTATAATCCTTACTGAAATCCCATGTGTGAAAACATAATGCATCCTTGCATCTGAAAATCAGAGTAAACTTCTTACCGCTTGTCTCGTATAACTGCTTGGCCGCCTCGATCTTCTTGTACGAAATCATAAACGGGAATTGCCCATAATTTATATTTAAACACTTTAACTCCGCCCATCCGTAGTGATCGCCCTTTTCAATCAGGAAATCCACCTTGTACTTAATCGGATTAAGCTTATGGAACACACAATCCCATACCTTGCTCAGAAATCCACATACCTCCTTCTCATTATCGAGGTCTGCCTGTGTCTCGTACTTGGGTCTCATGATTACTCGTAAAAAATAATGGATAATGCCAAACCTGTTGCAGTTCCTGTCATCGCTCCTCCGGCGTACATAAACTTCGCCCCAAGGTCAGACTTACTGATATCCTGAACATTGAATGTCCAAACGAGGCTAATTAGAAAACCAACTACTATTGAGCCGATAATTTTATGATTAGCAATCTGCCATGTATTCAATGAGATTAACGAAACCTGCACCCAAGCTAATAAGAATAATTTCATACCCCGCACATTCCTTCGCACTCTGCCATGAAGTCCCATGTAAGTTGGCCTTTGTCCTCGTCTGAATCGAAGTCTATTTCACCTAGAGGTTTACATGACTTATGAAGGTAAACCTCCATGCATAAATCTGTAGCGTGCTTTTTATGCTGTTGCCTAATTTGTTTATCAAACTCTACAGCTTGCTCAAAATACTTAGGTTCTTTATCTCTTAAATATCTCCACTCTTCATCACTATGGAATGGGCAATAATAACAAGCAGATCTCGGAGGCTCAGGGTAATTATTCTTTTTCATCCATTGCTTGCAATGATGTCTATGCATTTGTTTCTCAATAAGTGGCCAACGATTCTCACACCATTTGTCACGAGACTCCTTCATCCGCTGTATTTCATCGTATGAAATACCAATCCATTGAGTTACCTTGACCTCTTTCTCCCCGCGCTTGATTTCAAATAGTTCTTTAATTTTTTTATGGATTGGGCGGATTTTGTAATCCTGCGTGCAAGCTCTTCCTATTGCGGCAGTAATTTCACCATTAGGGGATATGCCAAACTTTGGTATAATGCCTTTCATGTAAGTGCTTCCTTTTTTGCCATTCGGTGAGTCGTTTTGCCTGACCTTTGGTTCCAAGCAATCTTTCGTAAGATCGCCTTTCGTAACCCGATACACAGGAAATGGTAACTGCTTTTCTAACCAATCCAAATAGTCGTACACACTTTGTGGTTCTGCTTGTGTATCTGCAAAGATCGCACAATCGGGCATAGGAGTAATCTCACCCTTTGCCGCCATTAACGCCATTGTGGATGACTGCACTCCCGCACCTAATGATAATACATTAATCATGCCCTAGCCTGTATCTCCATCCCTATGATGATCGCGTCTTCGAGCGTTTGGATCGGGATTTCTTCTTCACCCACACTGAACCCTTCCGTATCTCCTCCAACCTCTCTTGGCTTAATTTCAATGGTGGGGGACCCAACTTTTTCAAGTCGCACGGTGGTAATCTTTGCGCTGATAGTGGTAGCGCTCGCCCGTATCTTGTCCAATAAATAGGATGATAGCCCGGTGGTACTTTCATTGTGCATTGCTCGCCTTTGCTTCAATTACCTCGCTGAATAAATCACAGCACCTTTTCTTTAGTTCCGTATTCTCCCTCTCCAACTGCTCCACCCTCTTCTTCAGTTCGAGATTATCCTCGGATAAACGACTCACCCATTGGGGCCAACTCTCCATCTTCTCCCCTGTTGGCTTATACACATTCATTCGGGTTGAAATCCAATCACCTCCTCATCCAACCACTCCTCGATTGCCTCGACTGCGGCACTTGATAACTCCTCCGCATCCAAATCAGACTCATAAAACCAACGATCCAGGAGATTCTTGGCTTCCACCTTATACTGCTCTTGTGCTTCTTTTTTGCTCATTTTTAAAATCTAATTCCGTTCGTGCCTTGGGCATCTTGCGCTGAATATCCGTCCTCCAGGTATTGGGCGGACAATCGGGATCTCGCTCACCCTCGCGGTAGCGTAACTCGCAATTCGACCAAAACCTTTGCCATCCACGATTGATCTCTTCCGTGCTAAGAAGTGTGCCAAATAAATAATCCATATCATCCATCGCATCCAAAAGGACATTTTCCATGACCGGGCTTCGGGCAACTCACACCAGGAATATGTTCGGGGTGCGGGTCTTTTGCACAACCGCTAATGAGTAGTAATAAAAGCAGAGCAATCCTTCCCCGCCGAGTGTCGCGGAGGTATCCTTGTTTTCCTAGCGCCGTTAAGCCCACAGGAAGGACTGCTCTTAAATTCATTTTATAATCTCCCACATATCCCTATCCAAATGCCTCACCTGCACACTCTCTCCCAACTTCAAATACTTACCGGGCTTGCACTTAAACTTACCATGCGAACCATCCCCAAACTCAATTAACCTCAGAAACCTATTCTTAGGCACTCCATATACCCTAGCCTCCTGCACAAGAGGATTATCCGTACTCTGCCTGATCATCCCCTCAATAATACTTACCCTCTTCTCCTGGGCCCTGTCTATCATCTCATCGACTTCCGCCAACTCCTGCTCAACCACCAACTCGCCCTCCAACTCCTCCAACTTGGCAACCATCTTCTTGCTAAACCTCTTCAGACTGAACGCCATCCTCGCGGTACTAGGTTTAACCCCCATCATATCAGCAAATGCCTTCTTCGTAAGACCATGCCTTTCCAATATCTTTCCCGCCCGTTCCGTATCCATGTGTCACCTTCTGTAGTTTATGCATTGACCTGTCAACCCTTTTGTGCAAAAAAAATAAATCATGGGTAACAAAGCCACCGTAAAAGCTCTACGCAAAGACCTTAAAAACGATATCATCGATTCAGCCGCAAAGATAGCCATGAAGAAAGCAAATGCAGCCTCCGAAACCCGCAAGCTCCAGGCTAAGGCAAACGACCCCACAAAGAAACAAAAGGATATCCAGGACTATACACGCCACTTCCTGCGCTACCGCTTAGAGATGACCGAGCAGGAATACCTCAACGCAGTATCCAACAAACTATCCGCCATAGTCGGAGATAATCTCAACCTCATCCACGAAAAACTCGATCAGATACCTCCACAAAACCTCGCCTATACCCTCTCAGTCCTCTTCGATAAACTCATGACCATTAACGGCAGACCCACAAACATCACCGCCTCTGCCAATGTAAAACTAGGTGCCTCCGACATGACCCCGGATAAGGTACGCTCAATCCTTAAGGGTGCCAAGAAGGCCACAGATTCCCTCCCCAAGGAAGCCTCCGAGGATAAGGTCATAGAAATATCCGATGAAGCGTAAGGGCAACCTCTACGAACAAACTTTCTTCACTGAAGCACTAACCCGTAACCTCGAAGTATTTACACCCCTGGGCGATTACCTCCCTCAGGATTGCCTGGTAATGAACCAAGCGGGCAAAATCTTTAAAGTACAAATAAAAGGCACTAAGGATAAAGTAATCGATAAAGCAAATGGCGGACTAGGCAGATATATGATCACCACCGCCACGGGCACTGCAAAGAAAATGACACTAGATTGCACGAAAGTAGATGTTCTTGCCGCATATGTCGAATCCATACCCACCTGGTACATAATACCATGCCTTGAAATAAACCAGGCCCTGCGTATATCCCTCTACGCTCATAACCCCTCCTCCAAGGCAAAGCACGAAAAGTACCGCGAGGCGTGGGATCTCTTTAAAACGCCCTAGAAACTACATACGGATACTCAGGGGGCGCGAGTTGCAGGGGAAACCGTATGGCAGGAGTTGCGGGAAAAGCGTATGGCGAAAAAATTATGCGGGGTGGTGATGATAATACAGAATTAGCGCGGACGAGCGGCGACCCCCCTCCCCCCCTAGGCGTGGCTCGCGTCTCGATTTAGCGCGTGATTCTAAGTCACATGCTAAACGATAGCGTTGACTATCAGCACTTTACGCAATTGCACACCAGGAAAGCGGGAAAAAATGCTAGGTTTTAAGCGGGTTTGCTTGGTTTGCATGGACCGGGTTTGCTTGGTTTGCCGGGTTGCGTGCAAACTCTTAATGCAAATTCCTTGCGATAGTGAATTTTTGGTGATGGGTGATAAAATGCATTGATTCTGCATTGGTTCCGCTTTCCCGGCTTTCCCGCTTTCCCCGCTTTCCCTGGTTCCCGCGCTTTCCTCTTTTTCGCTTGGTCCGGGTATTTGTTCAAACCGCTGATCCTATGATCATGAAATGATCCGCTGATCCGCGTTAGTAGGTACGCGCTTTTATATAGTAATAAACTACAATACACTTTTTTGTTTTATTTGCTTGCATTGTATTCATGTGTAGTTTAATGGGTACGGTATGAAAGAAAAAACTATGATTCCACCTAAACTATCAACGCCGGGCAAAATCGATTTAGCGCGGGCCGCGCTTGCCAATGATTTGCCCTTACTCTCAAAACTAGTTGCGGCTATTCCTGGGGACCCGAGCGCACGCGGTACCACTAAGTACTATGCAACGCGCTTTTTATCCTGGTTCGAAGACCAAAGCGGGCCTTTGTACTTTTCGGTATTTGCAGAATCGGGCAATATGAAATTGCCATTTTACGCGTTTTCAAGTTTGCCCGGTTTCGATTGCCCGGGTGCGGGTGCTTGTTTGTATGGTGACAACGAATTTACGCCGGATAACTTTGGCAAGGGATGGTGTTATTCATTTACCGGGTGGCGCTACCCGGCGGCGTTTTTTCGTCAATTGCAAAATAGTATTTTGTTACGGTCCAAAGCGGGCCGAGCAATCGTTGCAAGTAAATTTGCAGATATACCGCAAGGCCGGACCGTTAGGTTATATGTAGACGGGGATTTTGCTAACTTGGCTATTTTGCGTTTTTGGATGGAAGCTTGCAAGACAAGGCCGGACCTAGATATTTACGGGTATTCTAAATCATGGGATTTATTTCTTACTTTGGACAAACAAGGCTATTCTTTCCCGGCAAACTATTTGCTAAATGTTTCGAGCGGGTCCCGGTACGGTTCCAAAGTTAAAGACAAGGTTTTGCAATTGGATTGTACGCGCGGCGAGTTTGTTGCGGTCCCGGTTGCGAGAAAGTGGATAACAAGCAAGGCATACCAGGACAAAGACAATGAAGGGTCCAAAGAATACCGGAAGGAAGTATTGGAAGCGCTAAAAGAAGCGGGCCACGAAAAGAGATTTGCTTGTCCGGGAGCATGTGGCAATTGTATTGCCCGTAAACAGCATGCGTGCGGTTCCGATAGGTTGCGCGGCGTTGTCATAGGTATTGGCATTCATGGATAGAAAGGATAAGAGAAACACATGAATAAGGAACAAATACGCGCTTTACTTGGTCAGCTCATAAGCTTGCAATCCATGATAAGAGAAATGGAAGAAAAAGGTTTTTCCTGGGATACCATGAGCGAGATTAAGCAGGACCTAAATATTATTATTATTGATCTAGAGAAAGCGTTGGATTGACCCGGTTCTAATCCAAACGAGAAATGCGCTTTTATTTATTTATACAAACTACATACACACACACATGAATACACTATTTGAGCTAATACTATTTTTCCCCTGGGTTCCGGTTTTCGCGGTCATAGCCTGGGACCTCATCCAATACGAGAAAGGCGGGGACCTATGAAGCACGCATCTAATTTATTCGCGGAAGCGGTCAGTCAATTGATCGAGATGGGAGAGAAAGCACGCAAGGAAAGAGAAGCACGGGAACGCAAGGCGGCTGATCGTGAAACGATCCGCGTTAAGCGTAAGGAGAAACGCGCACATGTGAGACTCACAGAGCGGGAGAAAGTGCAATTACATTTTAACTTCAACTAAACCACAAAAGAGAAAGAAAATACTATGAAAACAATAACTATTGATTTAACAGACAAACAGCACTGCATGCTTTCGCGTATCGCAAAGGGAGATAAGAGAAAGGTATCGGATTTGATATACTTAGCGCTATCTAGAGGCTTTGAGTATATGTACTGCGAGACTGCTCTGCATATCGACAAAGTGGATTCCGATTATACGGATAAGGAGAAAAAGCAGATTGCAAAGAATAAGAAACTAGAAGCGTCAAAGGGTTGGGGTGATCTCAATTATGATGAGAAAGAGAAACGCGGATACGAGTATGTCTGCTCTAGTATGGCAAATTACCCTTGCGAGAATGACTTTATGCCAGGATTTGCAGAATCACTTGAGAGAAACGCAATTGAAGGACTAAAGGAGGACGCATAACATGGAAGCCACAAAAGAGAAACACGCCACACACACGCCAGGGCCTTGGGTTGTTGGCTCAAATGTAACCGCAGGAAACAAACTTGAGGGATGCTCGATTTTTGCAGAAAAGATTAAGGATCAAATCGGGTGGATGCGGTTTGATTTAGATGAAGAGAACCACGCCAACGCGCGATTGATCGCCGCGGCTCCGGAGCTATTGGAGCAATGCAAGCACTTGGAGAAAATAATTCGATGCAGATTACCTGAGATGGATGCAGATATTGAACTAGCAAAACTCCGCGAGGTCCTCGCCAAAGTAGATGGGGGTGAGGGATGAGCGAAGAGAAACGGTTTAAATTTAACTACAGCATTGATACGGCAGATTGGGGAAGTGGTTGCGATAGGGATAGCGAGAAATGCGAAGAAGCATTATCTGAATGGTTTGATAATCTCACCTTGAAAACCAAGCTCGCCATTTACTACTCGCAAAAGATATACGAACAAGAAAGTGGCATTGATACATGGAACGAATGTCCGTGGAGTAAAATGCTTTGGGATGCAGAAATAAGAATTAAAAAAAGATATGCACCTTATGCATTAACAGCATCATGTGGACATAATCTAAGCATACACTTTGAAAGCATTACCCATGACTAAACCAAACGAGTCCGACACAATTGCGCGCCTTTGCGTGGGCCTCCTCGTCTTTTTGGCGATGAGGTTCGCGCCCAGGGTGATTGAAGCTTGGCAAAAGAGAAAGAATATGAAAGGAGAAATGCGATGACTAGATGGCAAAAATCAATTACTCTAAAAGCAATCCGCAATGATCAGATAAAAGGGTTTGAATGCGGATTTATTGCAAAACCGGAAGACATGATAGGAAAACTTGAACCCTTCGTACAATGTTGGCATATTCAATATTTGAGTGATGGCACACAAGAATTTTTTACTAAAATTAAAGATGCACAGGAGTGGATACGCAATTTTGGTGAATAAGGAGAAATAACTCTTTAACCTCGTACCCCCTCAAAAAAGCGTTTTGTTTCGCAACATGAGTATTTACCCTCGTTAAACGCAAAAAGCACGATTTGATGCCTTCCTGAGCTTCTATCGTGCTTTTTTGTGTCCATCTGTAGTCTACCAAGTCTTTGATTCTTCTTTTTGGCCTAGAGATGTTGTCCAATTTCCTGTACTCTTCTCAAATCCAAGCATGACCTTGAGATCAGTCTCTCCTCCACGGTTCTTGGCGATGTGGCAATTGATACGGTCTTTCGTTTCATCCACCTTGTCATCCACGGATAGGAGAAACACGCAATCGGCATCCTGCTCGATACTCCCGGAGTCTCTCAGATCGGAGAGCATGGGCTTTCTGTTATTGATCTCGCATTGTCTTGATAATTGAGAAAGGGCAAGCACGGGAATCTGTAGCTCCATGCTGATCTGTTTGAGGCTACGAGAAATAGCGGTGATCTCCTGCACACGGGAGTCATAACCCGGAGCGCTCACCAATTGGAGGTAATCGATCACCGCAAGCCCGACATCTCCTTTCACTCGCTCCTGGGCCAAGAAGGCGCGGATCGAGTCTAGCGTGGCCTTGTTGTCATCCTTGAAGGTTATGGGCCATCCCTGCATTCTCTTGGTGGCATCTTCGAGCTTCTTGCGGTGGGCGGGGAGAAGATCCCCTTTCATGCGTGGACGGGCAACCCCGCTCTCGCGGGAGAGTAACCGCCCGGAGCATTCCGAGGCACTCATCTCCAGGGATGCGTAGCTTGCGCGGTATCCCCTCTTTGCAATCTCATGGGAGAAATGTATCGCGAGTCCTGACTTCCCAACTCCAGGTCTCGCGGCTAGGACATAAAGCTTACCCGGTTGAAATCCTCCGCTCAGACAAAAATCCAATCGTTTAAACCCTGTGCTTACTGCGGATGATTCTCCCGCATCGATGGAAAGAAACTCAGAATGTGCTTCCTTGGTGGCGGGTCCCACTTTTACCTGTCCCTTCCCCGATGCTAATGCTTTGGCTACCCTCAGATTAAACTCTGATGCAATCTCATCTGATTGTTTATTCTGTTTGAGCATATCCGAGGATACCATGATTGCCCGTTCCACTTCGCGTCTGTTTCGCGACTCCACCAATTGATCCACATATCTCTCCACCTGTCCTCCGCCATACTTCTCTGCGAGTTCAAGAGCTTCCGAGGAATACTCAGGTAACTCAATTGCCACATCAATCTCGTTTAACTCGGATCGCTCTGCGATCAAACGGAATATCGCTTGGTGCGCGGGCGAGGAGAAGTCTTCCTCCGTTAAGCGCTCAACTGCGGTGGCGGTGGAGAGATTTGTGTCATCCCGGAGACATGCGGCTAGTACCGCTTGTTCTGATACCAAGAAATCCATCAAAACTCTTCCTCGTCCTCGTACTCAGGAATTGTAACCTCTTTGAGAATGGGATCGTTATTTCCCTGTGGCATCTTCTCCTTGATCCATCTCCTGCACGCATTGCGATATGTGGCAATCCAATCAGCCTGGGTATGTCCCTTCCCTTTTGCCCAATCCACGAAGATGGAAACCGCTTTCTCATGATCGAGTCCTTCCTTCTCAGCAATATCTTTGGGAGGGGCAAAATTAGAGGGGATCTTTGATGCCCTCGTTTTTGATTTCTTTTTTCCACTAACCGCGGATTTTTCGCTATATCTAATATTAAAACAATTGGAACAATTGTCGCGCACGCGCGAGGGATGCCGCAGATACTCCACCAGGAGTGGAGTAATGGTGGAAACTGCGGTAACTCCATAAAGATCACAATGCTCTTTCAAAAGATCACTTATCCATTGAGGAACCTTGATGCGCAGTTCTGTCTTTTTCTGTATTTCGTCTGTCATTATAATCCTAAAATTGTGCAAACAAGTCCTATGATAATTGTGAAAAATACGATCCCACATATGGCAAATAACATGCCTTGGGCGAGTAATTTGAGTGCTGATTTTATCCCATCCATGACACTCATTTGTTTAGCATATGATGCCTCAGAATTAGAATGGCATCTGCTGTTTTTAGTGTTAGTCCCTTGGTTGAGGGAAAGAATTGCTTGGCGTGGTTCATGAGCACTTTCTTGCGCTTATTTGATGTCAGCCCACTCAGCCCACTCAGCCCTTTCTGCCACTCCTGTGGACGCACCAGGACAAACGGAATCTCCAATGCCCTAAGTACGCCTTGAAGAAACCCAAAGCTAGTCCCAAGCTTA
>Ga0208162_1000157_pt1 | contig 37354 bp, 24 predicted proteins | sample CB_VirMetaG_4_FD_184539 | JGI IMG/M metagenome (GOLD analysis project Ga0208162, IMG submission 184539) | Freshwater to marine saline gradient viral communities from Chesapeake Bay - CB_1508_1M Viral MetaG (SPAdes) (version 4) | ecosystem: Environmental > Aquatic > Marine > Coastal | place: USA... | reverse complement strand
TCAGAGACAAGACCAAGAGACTCGGCCATTAGATAACCCATGTCATGATATACTGTTTTATTTTTCATTAGAATAGTGTGAATACTGGTGGTTCTTCTATCTCAGATAGAAGTTCTTCTTTGAGCTTTTCTTTTTCTTGATCACTCTGTTGTATGAGTGCTGCTCCGTTCAAGCTCGCTCCACCTCCTGGTGATGGTAGCGAAGAATATTTGCCTCGGATCTCTCCGAGAATGCCTCTAGAAACTGCTAGAGCGTATCGTTGTAGCCAATTCTTGTAGTATGGATGCATGGTCCCTGTATCAAGGCCACGGTACACTAGGATGACTGATTCTCTGACTACGGGAGCAGGGTATAACTGAAGGACATTACCGTTGATTAGATCCCAGGTTCCTTCCTGGCTTAAAATCTTTCTTGTCATCTCCAGGTGAGTCTGAAGAAGGTAGAAGTCTGAGATGGCAAAGTCGCTGAATACAAAGTTGTCCTGGAAATACTTGATGAAGAAATCAAATTCCAGAGTGCCAGCCTGTGGCTGAATACTTAAAAGAGATTTCTTGTAAGCGCAGTAGGTGAGGTTATTTGCTATGTGAGCAGGTAGAACGTAAGTGTTCACATTGCCTGATGTTTCAAATGTAGCTACCTGCGTGTTCCAGAAAGGAGCGTGGTAGTCCAGGTTTGTGATAGATTCGTCGATTGCAGTCTTAAGTTGAAAGTCTGTTAACTCAACTCTGACAATGGGGTGGCCTAATCTAGCAAGAACAAAATCTTTTATAGTTTGTTCGAAAGGAGTAAACTCTATTTCTGTAGCTAAAGTCCCTGTATTAAGTTTAGATCCATCTATAGCGGTAGAATATATCTCCGTGTCCCCAAGGTTCCTACCTGCATAGGTTCCAAAAGAGTCTCCGTAACCAAGTAACTTAGGATCTACTCTTAATGCTGCCATTGTCTTCGTTTAGTTTTGGCTTTGGGCCACGCTTAGGCTTCTTTGGTTGGTCCATTAACTCAAGGTATCTAGACTCAACTAACCCTTTTGAATTAAATAATTCTCCAGGTCTTATCTCTACTATCTCCCCGTCAATATGGAGAAGCATATTCCACCTGCACTTGCTTCTATACTTATACATGTCTTATTTATATAGGAATGAACGAGGGCCAGAGGAACAAAAAACCTCTGACCCTCGCGTTTTATTTACCTATCTAGATCAGCTAACTGAAGCGCCTAGGATGCTAGAGTTTCTAGCGAACGGCGAGAATAGGAAGTTAGCGGTCGGGCCGATAACTCGGACGATCCGATAGAATCTGTTGTATGGCTCGATCTGGACCTTACCGTAGCGGGTAAGCAAGCCCTTTCTGGGCTGGAAGGTCTCAGGATCGACAACAGTTGGTAGCTGCTGGAGCGGAATGTACGGGGCGTAAACGTAGCCCGCGTCCATCGCGTTAGCTCCTTTGTAACCAACAAGGATCTCGTCCTGCGGGTACATGGGATCGACGTAAAGGTCGTAGCGGCCCATGAACTTGCCCTTATACTCAATGCTGTTGCGACCAATGTTAGTAGGACCGTCAGCGGGCTGAATACCACCCTCAAGCTTGGCGGCACTCTCCATGAGTGAAGCCATGAGAGGAGAGGTAAGAAGCCAGTTACCCGGCCCACGCATGGTGGTGCGGTAGATATCTTGCGAAGCAAGGTTAATGACCGCAAGAAGGTTTGAGTAAACCTCACCAACGTGACGCGGGAAGAGATCAGGCTGACCAGAAGCAGAGAAATCAACAACAAAGACGTTAGAAGACTCAGAACCAGAACCTAGCTGAGTGCTTGCAGTGCCATCGCCCTGAGCACCGTTGAAGTCGTAGGTGAACTGAGCAGGAATAAAGGTGCCCGTTGTGGTGCTGTCCTTAATACCTGGGAATCCGCCGTTGCCGCCGCCCAAGTTGATGTAGTCGTTATCCATAAGGCCCTGGTTTACACCACCAAGGTTACGGTCGCGCATACCATAAGCGATCATACGAAGGTCTTCGATAAGCTCGCGGTCGATCTCAAGCTGAAGCTCCTTGGAAAGAAGGTCAGTGAGTTCACGCTCAAGGTCAAGGTTGTGATAAGCCTTAAGGTCCTGAGAAGCCTCAAGAGTCCAGAGGGCACGCATCTTACGAGTGTTGGCGACAACCGCCTCTTGCTCGATGTGGAAGGTCATCTCGGGGATGCCCGTACCAGTTAGACGCTCACCAGCGGAAAGCTGGTAACCCATGACCGCGTTAGCGTTCGGGAACGCTGCAATCTGACCACCCATTGTGCCGGACGGAGCACCGTTGCCGGAAAGCTGAGTAGCGTCCATGTTCAAGACGTTAGAAAGGTCGAAGCCTGTAGTAGCTTGCGCTTGATCAAGACCTCTGCCCTCGTTGCCATCAAAAGTACCAGCGTTACCGCCGCCGACGCCAGAAGTAGAGCCGATGGTTGATGCTGTAAGACCTTTGTAGGTAAGGTTAAACTTGCTGTAGATAGTCTGGATGTCGCCGCCAATAGCACGGTCGTTACCAAGGTAGAATACCTGAGAAACGGGACCTTGCATGGGCTGAACGCCAACTAGGCTGTTAGCAAGAAGCTGGGGGTAAACCCGGCGAACAAGAGGGAAGGCGAACTTCTGGAACGTACCAAGCTGACCAGTAGTAGTGGCAGCAGGGGTAAGATCCTCAGAAAGACGCTCCTCGACAATCGACTTAGCTTGGTTCTCTAGAAGTTGAGCAGTGACGCGAGCGGTATACTCGTTCGAGATGCCCTCAAGGACAGGCTCCCACTTCTGGACGAGAAGCTCGTCGGTTTGGTGCATAATATCCATAGTATTAATTATTAGGATTGGGAGGTGAAGGGCATGAATCTCATGACCTCATCAGTCAAGAACTCATTGCTATTTGTTTTATGAGTTCTCTCTTCGTTGATTTCCAAATCCGCTTTGGAAACAACTACCGCTTTCTCTGAAGAGACGAATGCTTCGTCCTTCGCGGCTTCAAGGTTCTCAACTTCTTCGAGAAGCTGTGCTTTTTCGGTCTCAAGCTCAGAGACAAAGCCCTCAGCAATAGAAACCTTCTTGTCCATAACTCGTACCGTGTTCTCAAGGTTCTGGTTCTCCTCAACTAGGCTCGCAAGCTGGTCGTTTAGAACGTCAAACTCTTCCTGAAGTTCGCCGTACTGGCTGGTCATTTCAGAAAGAGCATTGTCTTGATCGTCGGTGTTAAGCTCAAGGGACATGAGAGTTCTTACAGATTCGAATAGTCTAGCATTACGATAGACTTCGCTCTCTTCGGTGAGTTCTGTAAGAGCTTGTTCTTTAAGGTCATCAATTTTAGTGCGAATGTACGCGGTGACTCGCGCTTCAAGGAGGCCGATCTTCTCAGCGACTTGCTCGTTAATAGTAGAATCTACCAGTTGAAAGATCTGTTCAACGGTAGATTCATCAAGCCCTTCGGGTAGAATATCAGCTATATTCTTTATATTACTCATGAGTTGTTCTCCTAGGTTCAGGTATATGTATAGACCTGTATTATATAAAATAACTTTTTTTTAGAAAATGTAGGCGATCAGCTAGGCTTAAAGTTTGTTTTTCTTTTTCCAGGAACACGCTTCCCCTCCTTATCTAACTTCATTCTGGTCTTAGGATCTCCTGTGCTTGAAGGGTATTTTCCTACGCGCTTCCTGTATTCTTCGTCTCGTTTTGCTAACTCATCATTGCGAGCTTCTTGTCTTTCTACTCTGTCTACGGCTTCGACAAGACCGAAAGCCTCAGCTAAAGCAAAAGCAATCTGGTGCCAGCTACCCTCTTCTTTGACAGCTTCCATCATACCCTTCTTCTTACCGATGACACCCCGGCCCATTAGAACATCAGCCTTTGTGATCTTACCGTCTTTGTTTAGATCGGGGAAACCTTTTTTCTTTCCTTTCTTCTTGACCTTCTTCTTCTTTTTCTTAGCTTCCTCAAGGAAAGGAGCGTAAGAATCTCTTAGGCGAGCCTCAATCATGGTGACAAAGTTGGCCTCTTTCTGAAGTTTATCCTGACTCTCTCTAACGAACTGAGACTCGGTGGACTCCGAAAGACCTGGGAAAGCTCCTCTTGTGGATGGATCAGCCACAAGGTCGAAGGTTACTAGGCGGAAGTCTTCGTTGACAATCTTCTGCCCATTAGCATCCTCAGAGAGCGTGCCCATGCCGCGAGAAGAAATACCGATCTTAACACCACCCTCAACGAGAGCTTTGGCAGTGAGGCCAGCAGGAGTGTTGAGGATCTCAGCCTCACCGATAAGCTCATTACCTTTCATCTCAAGCTTGGTGATGAGGTGAGAAGCATTGGAAAGCTTAACCGTGTCGTTCTGTGGGTGATCAAGCTCACCACAAAGACGCCGCTCATTAATCATAGGCTGTACCTTTGAAAGTTGGCCCTCAAGAACAGCAGTAGGGTAAATTCTACCATTGTTATTCTTCTCATTACAGCGACCAAAGATACCTTTGATTTTCATGGTGGGATTAGTCTTCCCTTCTGTTAGAACCTGAAGATTCTCTACGATGAATACGTCTTGTAGTAATTGCATATCACTTTTCTCCTTTTCCTAGGCGACCATCCTTGCCACCAATTCCTTTAGATTTTCTGATGGATCTAGAACCATACTTCTGTGCTAATTTTGCTGAACCCTTTCCATAACGAAGGAGAGTTCGTGCTGCATGTTTTTTTACACTACTAAACTTAGCAGAAGGAGTGGCACTCCCAGGGGTAAACCCTTTGGCGATTTTTCCACTACTCTTCTTTCCCCATTTAGCTTTGGAAATAACATACATTCTTCCTGCTGATTTGGTGGAGAAGATTTGTCCGTAAGATCCTTTAGCTAGAGCGTCTCTAATACTAGTAAATGTTTTTACTCGGCCTTTGAATGATTTCTTTTTGTCGTCCTTTGTGGCTTCTTTTGAGGTATAAGCTTTCCTACCCTCTTTAGAACCACGGGCTTCAGTTAAACAATCAATGGCATCAGTAAATTTCATCTAAGCCTTCTCCGAATACTGTCCTTTAACACTGAGCTTCTAGAAGGCTTACGATATCCTCGGGAAGCACTAGATTTCTTGGGGTTTCCAGGAGGCATACCAAAGTGTGCTCCTAGCATACCCGCCGAAGTAATTTCCTTTAGGTCCGAAACCATACCTCGCACCTCTTCTAAAAGAGATACAAGCTCTTGAGCAGTCTCCTCAGTGATGACGGTCGGTTCTGGTTCCGGCTCAGGCTCATTCCAAACTAGTTCGGGCATCGTCTCAGCAGGAGGCGTGTCTTGAGGATGAAAACCTTCCCCAAGTATCTGGCGCATCATCTCGTCGGGGACTTGTACATTAGAGATATCTTTGGCCGGGGCGTTAGCGGTAGCCTTTGCCTCCTCTAGTTTTGGAGGCAAAGACTTCCCTTTCTTTATATCTTCGACCTGACCTAAGATTAAGCTCTCTGCGAAATCTCCGATACTATCCACGATCACTCCTCCTCGTCGTCTTGGAAGAGAAGCTCGGCAATAGTTTCGTCGATAACAGACTCGATGTCCTCGTCGCCCTCGTTAAGCTGGCTGAGGCGGTCTACAAGACCAAGGACTACGTTGAGGTGCTCAAGAATGCGCTCCTCGTCGATAGACTCGTCAAGCTGAGAGACGCAAAGGGGGCAAACGTGAGCGGCTTCTTCAAGCTCCTCAGCGTCCTCACCGTCTTCGTACTCGGTGTCATCCTCCATCGAGCAGTCGCTACCCTTTTTGGCGGGCTTTCTCATGGCCTTCTTTCTCATGGCCTTCTTTTTCTTGGCCTTACCATACATCTCCTCAAGCTCTTCTTCGGCCTCAACTTCCTCTACGGCAGAGGACTCATCAAGGCGAGCAGTAATCTCGTCGTTCTTCCAAACGGCAGCTTCCATAAGCTGTTGACGTAGTTCGTCAGTTAATTTCATGTGATCCATAATTATATCCTATAAAAAGGTTAAGATTTTCATCTCTAGGTTATTTAGTGAGCCAAACCAAACAAAAGTTTTTTGTTTTAAAAAATGTTACGGTAGTGCTGTCGGAGGTGCGGGAGGAACTGAGGGTCCAAAAGATGGTGGGTTTTCCGTAGTAGGCGGCGAAATGGCTCTATTAAAGTTAGTTGCTTTTATTTCTGGAAATTGATCCTTCTCACTGGCCGTGGACTTTCTCCTCACTAATTGAGTTTTTTTGATAGCCAACTTGGCGTCTGAGTTTTTTGTTCCTGGAGTGACCTTTACATCTTGAATCATCCCGTTGAATATTGTGTTTTTTATAGCCCTAAAATTCTCTAGCCTAGACAGTCGATTGAACTGGTTAAATGTTAGCCTAGAAAAAACGTCAAACTCTGTAAGAGATTTTCCTATACCGTTTAGACCAAGAAGATAATTTCTGTCTAACTCAGTAACGATCTCGGCCATCAAGCGGTAACCAGTTTTTGCGCGAGAAGGTGTATACTCCTGTGCCGGAATAACATTTTTATTATTATCCACATATCCAGACTTAATATTGACGTTATCTAAATTAAGTTTACTAATCCTAGCTTGATTTGTTTTGTTACCGTAAACATCTACGGCCCCTATCCCTACAAGCTCAGTGCTTATAAATTGATTATATGTGTTCCTAAATTTAGGAGTTATACTTGTCCTTGTTCTTAGCTGTCTAGTTACACTAGCTTCAACTAAATTAGATGATGGCGTAATATTAACTATTTGAGACTTAGCATTGAATGGATTATTTTCTGGGTTGTTTGTAGGATACAAAAGAATATACCAAGGCACCTGTCGGGTAAGCAGCGGCATAGTTTTATTTTCTTTTGGAGAATCTACAATGATATCCGTCTGAGATAAAAATAACTTACCATCTCTTTCAACATAATCTAAGATAAGGTCTTCGTCGTTTAAAATAAATGTTTGATGATTTTCTTTGTATTTTATATACTCATTTATTTCATCTATGTTACTCAGACTCACGTTCTCATATCTAGCAGTAGTGCTTTTTAGGTGTCTACTGCCTTGTGTATCGGGGGTACTGGTGACAGAGCTTAAAACACAACTTAAAAAGTAAATATCTTGCCTAGGGGAAGATAATGAGTAATCTAACTCTATACCTTTTGGATCACCGCTTACCGTCAGAGTTCTATTTGGATCCCCACCTAGAATATTAATAGCTATTTGTCTAGTTTTTTCGGGAACTAAATAAGCGTGATCTTTTTCTGATTTGGCATACAATCTATAAACTTCACCGCCTAAAGTTATATCAAAATATTCACCATCTTTTAAAGCGAGCGTGCTTCTTTCTATGAATGTTTCGTCGTCGTTGACATAATATCTTTTTACTTCTCCACGAACAGTAACGTCTATGTAACGATCAATGTCACTCGATAAAACCTTCCTATTCTTCATTGTTTCAGCAGCTCTTCCTGAGTAGGAAGAAGGCTCTAAGGAGTAGAAGTTTCTTTCTACTAAACCTAAAGCCACGGTCTCGTTAACTATTGATGATTTACTTCTAGTTATTTCTAAAGATTTTTCTTTAGAGCCAGCTTTCTGTAGTTTTAGCAGTGTTCCTTTATTTACGTTTTTTATTGTGCCGTCTAATATACGACTACCTATCATCCCAAAAATCTGAACTCTGTTGATGGGGGACCTGTCATAATTTAATATCTTGGAAAGTATTTCTTTTGTTTCCTCATTTAGGTTTGAGTAAACACTTTCCACGGTGATAGTCCCTGCCTTTGAACTGTCCCAATCTCCAAATTTATTCGGGTTTTCTAACATGTAAAGAAGAGTGTCGTCGATATACTCAGAGAAAATATCGGTAACTCTGCTTGTATTTCTAACCTTAACTGGTTTTTCTGGTGTGTCGTTGAAGAATATTTCTTCGTCTTCAAATCCAGACGGCCTTTCGGACAATATATAATTTGATAAAATTGGATCGGACAAATCTATTTTTTCAGAAGTTTCTACAATCTGTCCTACATTTTTTGGTGATATTTTTTGAAAGTTGACCGAGAAGTTTGTTGCCCCTCCTATTGAGACTATTGGACTAACTCCCGAAGCTTCAGGAACCTCACCTATAAATGTACCTCCAGGGCCGCTGTCATCGGTAACACCCGTAACGCCACCACCTTCAGGAAGGTTTCCTATAGAAGTAACATCTACATTTCCACCTCTAGGCGTAGCTCCGATGGGATCTTGAGGACTAATCGGCGTGAACGGGGAATCTCCTGGGCCTCCAGGAGTTGGTTCTCCTACGTTAATCAAATCTCTTGGAACAAATAACGTGCCGATCACAGGATCACAAAGACCATTTCGAGGACAATCCTCGAAACCTCTTGTCTGAAGTTGGAAATCTTCCGAAGCATTTACATTATCTTGCTCCCACCTATTTAGCCTAGCAATATTCGGGTTTGGTGTTGCCAAGGGGAACTGTTTGCATTCCTGTGCGAACTCTAATCTGTAAGTGGACCCTAAAGGAGTCTCCGATACTAAAGTTCTTACTGGGGCTTCTCCTGTATATACACACTTATTCACCACCCTATTAGGAGTCCCTGGATTTTGAGGAACAGGGTCAGGGTCGTTATAAGGTGGACTGACTTCACCAGCAACAGTATACACTAATGTTATAACACCACATTTTCCGTCACATAGAATAGGTGAGTTTGGAGGATTAGTATTGCAGTCGGTGAACCCAGTCCCTAAAGGAAAAGTAAACACACCATTTGGATCCGCAAGCTCTACGGTTGTTACAGCAGGATCAATAATCATTGTTCCCTGATTAGGGTTCTGTGTATCGTCAGGTAACCGTTTACAAGTTTGCTCAAAGATAAAAGTATAGACTCTACTTCCGTTAGGAAGAGTTTTTACAGGTTGAAGTGAGCCTGTACCAACAATCACACATCGACAAAAACTCCCCGGAACTACAGCAGGAGGATCTTCGGGTTCATTAATTCCAGGAGGAACCACTACTGGGGGCCGCTGACTCGGTGGAGGGGGAGGTCCCCCATCAACAATAGTTGGAGGGCCAAAGGGATCAGCCTCCGTACTTACTCCAGGAGGATCCGGGTTGGGGGGGTCTGGGTCGTTTACGTTTCCTTCATCAATAAAATCAGGAAAGTTAAACGGCCCTCTTCCTGGAAGAAACTCCCCACAACCGAAGGTGTTTACGGACATTTTTTAGTTTTGATTAAGTTGGATTACAGGATCAGTCGAGTTTAGGTTTCCGTAAAAATACGGCTGGCCGTCACCACTAATGGCATTAAGCTTCCACGTTATAGTTGGATATGTGCATTTTCCTACTCTAGGGTTACCTATATAACCCTCATAAGCATTTTCTTGTTCAGCTAAAGGTGGATCAGGCTGATTTTGAGCAAAGGGGTTTGTGTTAGCAGTTAGAATATCATCCGTTAAAGCCAGGAACCCACTAAATCTTTCTCCACCTCTTTCACTAACTGTAACTCGCTCTCTTCCAGGTAGTTGATATGTATGCGGTGCTGGAACTAATGCAGAAGTAAACGTCTGTCCGTTTAGTGGGTAAGTAGACATAAGAGTATCGTGCGTAGTGAAAGCTACATAAATAATGAAATAGTCTTTACCTTTTTCTACCCAGTTTCCGATGTATCTAGCGGCTTCATCTGGGTTATTTTCAGCAGCAGAAAAAGAGGGCACCCCTTTCGCCCCAGAAATCTGAGGTATACAATTCATAAACTCCACATCTACGGAGTAATCAACCATGTTCGGATACTGGCCTCTGTCAAAGTTTATTTTCTTTTTAATGTAGCTGAAGTTAACTCTAGGGGTGTTTAATCGGTTAGGAAGCGGGCCAGGAGAGGTGGTGTTTGAGAACATTACGCACCTGTTCGGAGTAGGTCGCCCAGGCTGACCAGTCGTGCCATTGGGTGCAACATACTCTCTATAGGACCCTGCTACAATTCCAGCATCGGGGCGACCCTCCAAGAAGTTAAAGTTCCCACTGTTGGGTAGCTCCTGATAAATCCCTTGTTCGTTGTGGAAAACATTAATATAATCATTAGGGTATCTTCCAGCCTCAGTTACATTTGAGTTGAGTAGAGCCCACTCTGCTAAGTCCCAATCAGGATATGCCGGAATCTCAAAATTTACTGTATCAAAACCGTATTTTTCTGTAATTGTAGCTTTTATCGCTTGCTCGGTATCATTATTTGGGTTCGGGTCTCCAGCAAAAACTTTGCTATAATGATCATAAAGTGCGCCTTCAGGACCAAAGTTGTAGCCTCCAAACACATAACCAGCAGCAACAGTTTGAATTCCTCCCCTAAGACCTCCGTTTATACCTCCACTTTCTAGTGCAATAATTCTACCGTTTACTTCGTTATACTGTTCTCTTAGCTCGTAATCCAGTTGAGCTTTTCCCACTGCTGGGTTAGCTAAAGAAAGCTGGGGTAGAGCAGCGGCGATTCCAGCACGCTCATTATAAGAAAGTTCAGCAGTTCTAAATAGTGGGCGGATATCTATAACGTCTGTGGGTGCAACAACTGTAGATCCAGCCGTGACCCAAATATACGCTACAGGCAAGATCGACTGCCCCACAAGCTCGAATGCTTCATTTTCTAATTGATTAGAAAGTAAGGGAGCTATGTTAAGAAGATCATCGGGTGAGGGAAAACTTCCTCGAACATCAAACGCAACGTCCCCCTCACCTGAGCGGAAACCTATATTTTCATTTTGAGCATCTCCAGGAGATGCTAGAATTTTATGATCATCTCCAGTGCTTTGTATGTAATCCTGGCGGTAATCGGAAGTCTCTTGGAAGTTAGCTTTTATACCCGCCCCTCTAACAATACCCAGAGTGGGTGAGGTAATAGTTTCTTTTCCTGAGCCTTTGAGGATGGTCGTAGAACTAACATCAACTGGCTTGCTGTAAATAAACACCATGTCTACTCTGCTAACTACACCAGGAACAGGTACTTCAACACCATTCTCATCAATGTAATTAAAGTCGGATTGGTCAAAGCTAGGGACTTCTATGGATATCTCTTCGGGAAGGTCTACAATAGCCGTTCTAGCTATTCCTCGCCAAGCTCTAACAAAGAAGCTCTCTGTTTTTGGCATTAAAGCAAAACCATTAATAGGGTCGCTAAAATCATAGGTAGTAAGCAGAAATCGGTCAGCCGCAGAATTAACAGACTTTGCCCAAACATAAGCCTCAGTAATAATCATAGGAACTAACTCTGAAGCTCGTCCTGTTCCTGGGCTTTCATAACCCAAAGCACCGGAATCAAACTGAGTTGACACGACAACACCCGTGCTATTAACTGGTCTATCTGGTTGAACCATAGGCCAAGTAAATGATCTTTCTCCCAAACCATTCATTCCTAGAGAACGCTCTGCTACATTAGTTTTAAATGAAGTTAGCGCATCCTCCAATAAAGCATTAACCGCTGATTCTGTAGGCGTAGACATTGTGCCTGGATTAGGCAACGCAGCCTCATAAGTATCAAACTCACCCACACCTAAACCCAAAACTTGATTAAGGTAAGCCAAGGGTCGTTTTGTTGAAGCGTCATTTACCCTAGCCGTGTACCGCCCAGGCTTTACTCTTACAACTCTATCTTCACCACTTGAGTAGGGCCTAAGCTCATCAATATCAAATCTCTTAACGCCACTGATTGATATAACTTCTCTTCTGATCTGATCCTTCAGCCACAAAATATTTTCTTGTAACTGTTTGAGAGGTATGTTATCTACTTCAAAATAATACGGGTCGTTAGACTTGAATAGTCTGACGGGATCTGTAAATTTATAAACACTTTCGTTGAATTGTTGTTCGGCCATTAGTTATCCCTCTCTAAATCAAAGATAGAAGCTGATTTAAATCCTTGGATGAAATCTCCTGAATAAGATTCTCCATTTCTTTGATTTCTTTCACTGTATATAGTTGTTTTTCTTGGTCTTCCAGCAAGACCCACACTTGCATTTCTAGCGTTTGCAAACATATCTGCTGCGGATTCTTCCAACGTACATTGCGTTGGGTTTTCTTCTAGAATTTCTGAACAGTAATAAAAGCCTGAAGTCCATAACTGATCATATACACCATCACCGTCACTATCGTAACTTAGTTTTAATAGGTCTGGGGCCACGGCACTGGCATTTTGATAGCCAGTAGGAACAATGGCAGATAGAGGCCCAGAACAGTTATATCCTTGTGCAAAGATCTGGTACGCTGGGCCTACCACCCCGGAGAAGTCTGTGCTAGAAGTAGCATCACTCTGAAGAAGTCTTGCACTTGATTTCGGAGACCAGTAAAGCCTGAAGGACCCTCTATTATTAAACGCCCCTGATACTCCGAAATCGTAAGCTCTAGTGCCGCTAACATTAATTCCAGCTTGAGAAAGAGACCTTGCCGTAGAATCATTTACCTCACCGGATACAGGATAAAACCTCTCAAACTCCGAGTTTACATCGACACCAGAAGGAACAATCCAAACAGAACTTCCCGCACCGAAGGCATCTAAGATACTAAGCGATCCTGTGTCTGGAGTGCCTAAGGGAGCACCAGAGGCAAATACGGTGTCGTTAGACGACATATAGATGGCACTAGGTCCATGCTGTTCAGAACTAATAGGATGAGTACCACTTAGTGATACAAAAGAAGCCTTTAGTCTAGAACTATCAGCTATGTTCCAAATATTGAACTTATTACATTCGTCTCCTGCGGAGTCGAAAAAGAGGCCGTCCGCTGGGCTAGCATTTGGAGGAACAGGGAAGTGAACATTGTTTACATTTACCACACTATCTTCTACCGCCCTAAGACACACACCCCCAAGAGAAATAGTTTGCCTTAAAGGATAGTCTGGCGCAGAGAAACCCCCATCCTTTATTAGTAAGAGATTAGTTCTATCTAAGCTTTTTGGGGTTAATGGAAGCGCATAAGAGCCTATTGATGCAGGTGCTGCGGTGACTTGTGGGTTAGCAAAAAACTGCATGGATCCTGCTGAAAGCACATTGCTAAAGAGTGTGGTATAATCAGATTGTGTAATTTGTCCAAGAATGTCTGCTCCACTGGCTGTCGTACTCCAGTTAGTAGGATAACTACCCAAATCTTTGATGTTTATCGTACTGTTTTTCTGTGCTACTAAACAAGATCTAGTTGAGTGAAGCTCTACGCTAGTATGGTTTTCCCTAGAACTGAGATCGAAAGAATCTACATCAGGGGAATCTCCCCCCTTAATTCTTCTAGGCTCAAAGTTCATAATTGAATTGTCTTTAGCTAAAACATCTACTGCAAATTGAGCTATGGCCGTTGGACCATGAAAGCTAACAGAAGAATTTTTCTCCGCACAAACTCCTGCCATGTTTTTTTGAGTTGAATAAGTTCCAGGACCAACAATCAAAGTGGCTCCATTTCCCGCACCATTGAGTGTAGCGGTTGAACCGTTTATTGTTTTAATCGCTCTACCGTAGCTAACTGTTGGATTATTTGTAGTATCAGTTACTTCAATGTAGGGCTTTAGTAGATCCAGGTTAGAATTGTTGCTTATTTTTATGGCTGGCCCTGGGCCAAAGGATTGACGGAAGAAAGAGTTGCCATAAGAACTAGGAACTAAGTTTTTTAATTTGAAATCAAACGTGCTACCTCCATCTAGGTCTAGGTGAACAGAGTTTGCAGAAAGGTCTAACTGTCTTCTAACTACAGTCTCCTGAATCTCGTCTGAGTCGTAATGGAAAGTAGACTTGTGACTAGCTATACCTTCATTTTGGTTACCGTCTACAGTTAAATTTTCAAACTTTAGGATTGAGTTATTCGACCTTATCCCAACACTATTGCCATAAACATCGACTAAACCCTTTAAATCAACACGAGAATTATTTAAAAGTATTCCAGCACTAGTATTTAACTCAGAGCAAAGAACTCCACCGCTCTTTGCGTCGGCTGCTTCTGACCGTTTGACCCCTCCTCTCATAGTTGAATTCTCTAAAACGAATCCTCTTGTGTTTCTAGAAGCTATAACAGTTGCGTCCCTTCCCTCGGCTCCGAAATCGCCTACAGATGACAAGGCGGAAACGCCTAAAGAACTTACTAAAACGTCACTGTTAACTAAGCGGAATCCAGTTCCTAGCTCTGGCTCTCTTTGTGTAACATCATTCTCATCTATTTTGTAATTTCTATATGCAAATGCCGACCTGGAAAGTGTTACTTCAGAGTTGACAAATTTGAATCCAGACTCCTGTGCTCTCATCACAGAACAGTTTTCAAGTAATACTTTGGAGTTGTTAACTTCGATGCCTACTGGACGTACCGTTCCTCCGTCAACAAAGAAGTTTCTTATGTAAATAGGTCCGTCACAGTTCTTTACACTTATTTTTGTGCAAGTGTTTCCATAAATATTACCGCCTATCTCTGTGCCTGTAGTGACTTGGCTTCTTCGTAAGTAATTTGAACCAATATTAGCAGAACTAATATCAAAGCTTGAAATAGTTAGGTCTGTGCTCTGATTCTCAAATACGTTAGGTGCAAATTCATTTTGTGTAGAGGTTATGAAGTTACCGTCCTCAAGGGTTACAGCTAAAGCTGTTTTTCTTGTGTCGTGTGAGGGAAAAAATACAGAATTAACTTGAGTAAGTCTTGTGTCTGCTCCACCGTTAACGAATACGTTAGATCCTATATGAACGCACTCAGTATCATTTATTGTGTTACTTAGATCTAGGGAACTAATTTGTGTAGGCAATACTAAGTAGGAACCGAGGGACGGAACCGCCGCCGTTCGAACATCTGAAGAGGCATTATATGTTCTAGCAAAACACCTGTTTATAATTTCTATTGACCCTTCTTCCTCTATTCTAAAATTGTGTAGCTCTAAAGGCCCAATATCAGTATAGTTTCCAACTTCAACTAAGACAGGAAAACGAACTACTTTAGGTATCGCTGCGATGGCAGAACTTAGGTCAGAGAATAGGTTTGAATCAGCCTCAAACGACTCAGGAGAAGCGTCAGAGGAAACCGTCAGTGCTAGCCCTGGGACGCCCGCCGAAGTAGCATAACCTCCTTGCTCCCAGAGTTCGTAAGTTCTTTCCTCTAGATCGTAAAGGGGAACATTGTCTTGCTCCCAATTGTAGAAAGTGCTAGTGTCAAACTTGGAGACATAAGGTGTCCAAGAATTGAACAGCATAACGCTACCGCTGCTCGTGTAAATGTCATTTGGGTTGAATGCCATATCAGAAGTTTATTGTCCACCTAAAAATTAAACTAAAATCATTAGTTTTTATTATATCACTGAAAGTTCTATAACATACTAGTATCGGGCGATCTGAAGCATACCCCGTAGGATTCTTCATAAACATACCGATCTCATTTATACCCCTGTCTCTACCATCTCTTTGAATATCGTTAGCCGCTTCTTCGTCAATGACTAGGGTGTAACGAACAGAGTTTTCATTTATTCTAGTAATCTTACTAGCAGGAATTTCAGCAAAAACTCTATTATTAGCGAGGGTGCTCCCTACTATTTGCTGCCCTTGATATATAGCTAAGTTGCTTCCTGTCCCATACTCATCTATAGAAGATAAAGAGCCTGAAAGTTCGTTGATGCCACTAGTGACTCCTCCCTCTGGAGGACCTGACACACCGATTTGAAATTTTTGTATTTGGTAATCAGCTATATCGTTCGAGCCCGAAGCTGCGAATAAATAGGATAAGCCGACTCCCATACCTGATACAATTATGTTTGGGTCATCAAGAAGAACTTCCTCTTCACCATTACTCATTCTTTTTATAATGGTCAAGTGTCCGTTAATGCCTAATTCTTCGGTAAAATTTTTCATAAGAAGCGCAGCCTCCACTTTATTGTTAAGTCTTCGTATACTGTAACATTATCTATTTTTGTAAGATCTACTGATGTTCCTTTTCTACAAAACAACCTGTACTTTCTAGGATTATTTAGTACACTAAACACAAAAGGAGGTGTATTTCCCTCCATAAGAGAGGCATTCATATCTATAGCCCAAAGACCTAAGTGGTATATGCCTCCGTAAGCATGAGCAAATAATACATCTGATTTTGATAAAGTAACAGCATACTCAACAATTCCATTAGAAGAAAAATCACTATTAGAGGATACTGTGACACCTTCTCTAGAGTCTACTCCAGGAACTACAGTAACAAATCCTGATACATCCATCGAGCTAGCTTCATTGAAGTAGCTACCTTCTGTTTCTACTGAAAGCCCAGAAGAATCACCGTCAAAATAAATTACTCTGTTTTTGTAGTAAGAGGTGACGCTGCTTCCTTCGGGAAATGCGCCCAAAATAGTAGAAATCTTTCCTGTATTTATTGTAGAACTATAAACAGTATCTTCCGTCATTGCAGAGGCAATAGCGGAAGGAAAAAAATTAACTAGCTGTCCGTTCCCAGGGAACACAGAACTTACATCCACACCGACTATGTTAGCTGAAACATTAGTATTATCCTCTAAATCAAACCTAGTGGGATTAGGAGGTGTTGGAAAGCCAGGGTCTGCGGGCTGGTCTGCGTTGTTTATATCCCGATCAGACCTATTACTCAAAAGCAGAGCGACATTTCCTTTGCCTCCTACACCAATTTCTGGCAACGCACTAGCGGACCAAAGACTATTCTTCTTTCCGCTCCAGATATGACTGTTGGATCTAAAAGCATCTGAACCTGTACCAAAAGAAATAGCTTGTATAGTATAGTTAGATGCATCTAAAATTGAAGAAGTGCCGACATCTTCAATAGTTCTCAACGAAGGCGAAACCGTCATTATGTCTGCTAACAACTTTCCTGCGCCATCGGTAAGCATGTTACTTTCTTTCAACAATAGCTTACCGTCACCCCAAACTTCTACTTCTCCGTTCATCAGTTATCGAACTCCACTTCTGTATAATTTCCGTTAAGACCGTAAGTATGGTCAACCCATTCTGGGTTTAACCTGTAATTAATTCTACTTCCCCCAAACGGACCCATAATAGGCTGTGTAATATTAGGATCCCTTGATGCTAGTGGAGTGGTGTTTTCCCCAGCACGCTGTCCTATCAATCCATTATAGAACTTTAACGTCTTAGCCAGTTCTTCTTTATTTAACTCATACCTATATTCTTTTACAAAAGGACGCAAAGGAATTCCTTTCGTCGGTATGCCCAGCCCTGTGGGTAAAGCAGCTTGATAACGAAGAGTAGTGTCCTGTAATCCAATAGAGTCTATTAAAAGGAATTTTTGATAGTCGTTATTAGGAATAAAGAAAACTTCGACAATGTAATTTCTATCAGTATGAACTTGATCTGTTAGTTTATATTGCTCATCAGTTTTGTCAATTATTTTTTTATACTCTAAGTTATTGTATATAGAGAAGTTTCTAGTGTCGAATTCTACTAAGAATTCCTCAAAGAACTCCGATCTTAAATTACTTAGAGTTTTGTTATTTATTGATCCAGAAGAGTCTAGAGAGGCTAAACAATATTGTCTATCATCGTCAGGTTGTCTAAGACCAAAGCTGTAAACATTGGACAACTTCTTAGTAACTTGATCTATGCTGAGGTCTTCTGCTCTTGTTGGCGTCCACTTTCCATCCGCAGTCCAAGACCAAATTAATCCTTGTTCTGGTTCAGTATGAATCCAGATACCTACTTGACCACCACCGAACTCAGGTTTAGTTTCATTTGCAACTAAAGCTTTTAAACTTAGTTTAAACTGGTGCTCTGAAATTAGCTTATTTGGCTTATCACCATAAGAAGAAAGATCAAAACGTAGTCGAGGTAATCCGCCAACGGACTTGCACTTTATTATTGGGTTATCAACAAAATAATTTTGTAGACCTTTTACTTGAGTAGATGGATCTAAATGAATGACCTGGAATTCATTTCTTTCTGGCGCTCCTGATATATCACAGAATTCAATTCCACTTAGTATAGTTCCATTTCTAAAATCAAATGATTCGCCAGAAGTATATGTTCCGATAAGAGGCACAACCGCCTCATCCAAGCTGCTAGCTACAAAAGTCCCTGGTGCATCTTGCAGCCAAACACTAGTTTTGTTTATGGGGGAATAATCTCTTAGAGAAGTAGAGATAAACGAACCTACATTTTCTCCAGCGATATCAAAATCACAGTTAAATAGACCCTTACCAAATACATGTGAGAAAATATTAGCTCCTGTTTTCTCTCTCATGTTTGGGCCTAGGTTATGCCTGTAAAAATCTACAGAATAGTTTTTAAACACTTTCTGCATGTCCCTGCCGAAACTAAAGTTTTCGTAGTCTGAGTAAGAGTTTACAACATAACCACTGGCAATGGCTGAGTTAGCATAACTTTGAACCTGATCTTTCCAGTACGAGTCTATGGCAAACGAAGACGGAGAAGCGTCTATATTGACTTGAGCGAACGTCTTAGCTTTGTTCTCAAATAAAGAATGCATCGCCGTGATAATTTCGGGTGTTTGCCCACGATCAGCATACCTCTCCATAGAAGACATCATGGAATTGAATCCTCGGTAAGGGAACGTGCTACTACTATTTACACCAAAGAAAGCATTAGGGGAATCTAAATCCTCACAAGGGTCCCACACTCCAGAAATATTTGTGTGATCTTCTACAGGAAAAAACTTACCCGCAGAGGCAACATAACCTAAAGTTAACTCTCCCAAGGAGCTAGCTAAAGACATCTCTAATACTGAGGGATCATAAGTTATGGGTCCGTTAAATCCGGTCCGATCATAATAGCCGAACTTAGGTAAAAGATATCTAAAGTTTCTTCTTCTAAGATCGTTTCTTATTATTTCTGAGGGAGGGACCTCGGATGTAAGGAAACTAAAGTAACCTGTGCCTTCTTCAAGTATAGAGTTTTCTCCCTCTTCGCCTCCTTGCGAAGTGCCGCCGGACATATAAGTGCTTCCGAATGCGTTGACCGCTTCAACACTCCAATAATATTGTGTTAGGCTTTTTAGATTACCTAAGAAAACGCTTAAACCTGTTACTTCTGTTACGGGTTCAATAAATAGTTCTGATACGCTTTCTGCAAGGTAAACTTTGTATGTGTCCGCTGCACTTACTCCTTGCCAAGATAAAACCGCATTAATTGGGGCTACCGTAATCTGGTTTGGTGTTCCCGCGCTAACCTCTCCAGGCAAACCTATAGTAGAAAAAGAGAATTCACTTGTCATAGGTGTTTGCCCGACAGAGTTCTTAGCAGTTACATCCCAGTAGTAAGTTGTTGCTGCACTCAAACTAGAACTATCAATTCTAGTGCTAGTTTGATCGGTGGATATTTGAGTCAACGACCCTGGCGTATGACCGAAGAAAACATCATACCCAGAAGGATCATTCCCTGGAGCTTCCCAAACCAACGCCACTGGGTTTATGTCAATCTCTACATTACTGGGGAAGCCTACAGTAACTTCATCTGGGGCCGATCCTGGTACGCCCGGATCGGATTCCGTGGTGAAACTAATTGTAGCTCCAGTAGTTGTTCCACCTTCCCCTACGGGGTCTATTCTCCAGTAATAAGTAGTATCATAAGACAGTAATCCTGGATCAAAAGATGTGGATGTCTGATTAACAGACACTGAAGGAGGCGTCGGCGCTGTACCAAAATAAACATCGTAGGCGCTAGCGTTTGTGGCGGCATCCCAAGAACAGGATTGAGTGATAGATACTCCCGTAGCTCCGTTAGCAGGAGTGAAGTTTGTTGCCTGTCCCGGAGCGGGAGGAGGAGCACTTTCTGTGGTAAACGTAAGCGTGTCACCTGTGGTTGTTCCAATTACATTTTTAGTATCAACTCTCCAATAGTATTCAGTATTATAGCTTAAGCCAGCAGGTATGGCAATTGTAGGATCAAAGAACGCATTCGTAGTATCCTCCAGACTTGGAGTTCCAGGTAAAGACCCTTCACCAAAATAAACATCGTACCCAGTAGCGTTCAAAGTAGGTGCCCAAGCGCACTGAGCATTAAGGGCTACTCCAACAGAATTATCCGCTGGGTAAGGGTTCTGTATCTTTCCTGGAGGGTCTGTTATTGGGGGAGGGCTAGTTACTCCCGCGCTTCCAGACGCCGCTGTAGGATAAGGGCCATCAATCAGAACGTCATACGGTCTATCTTCAACCACCGTAGGCGTTTGTTCCCCGCCGCCTCCAGGAACCAAACTACTTAAGTCCCAAGTTATAACTCTGTTTAAATTATTTGTAGCATCTAACTCAAAAGTAAAAACAGGATCGTTTGATGCGTTTGAAGTGTTTCTATCTGTAGTTCTAAATACTCTAAAAATAACTCTAGCATCTGGGCAGTCTGGGGGAAGAACAGCAATATTATTCTTAAGGGTTAGATACCTGCTTTGCATACAAGCGTCATCAGAGGCCCCGGATGGACTCACGTTTAATGGTCCAACGCCGTCCTCGAACTGTTCGCCGTCGATAGAGATTTTATAATCCTGATTATTCCAGTTAGGGTCTTCTGGATCATAAATAAATGCACAATGCTCAAAGTTAATTTCATCCGACCCACGAATAGACATGTGGCCTGAAGATCCTTGCTTTACAGTATGGATAGCTGTATTCTGGAAAATTACTTTTTCCATTAAGTTACCTGTTATGTCTCCTAAGTTTACCCATGCTGCGGTATCTTCGTCCCATCTGTAAGTTGAGCTTGTATTAGTCACCCTCACAAACTGATCTTTGTAAGCTCCTGGAATGGGAAGAAGCCCTGCGTTTGCTACCTCAGAGTCAGGAACATTAAATATATCAGCCGAAGTCCCTTGAGCTTTAGTAGCAACAAAAGTTTTTCTAGATCTTCCACCTATGGTGTCTCCAGAGCTATCATCAATTGGTCTTTCATATCTTTCCGCAATCGTACTATCTTGAATAGTTATCGTTGCAGGATACGTCGAGTTTCCTGGAGTAAAGTATGTCCAGGTAAACGCAGGTCTATCTCCTTCAAACCCGCAGTCTACCATATGACAGTCTCTAATTAGGTGCTGTGGTCTGCTATCAAAAGCATTGTTGTCACCCTTGGAATAAGTTCCATAAGGGCTACTTCTATAAGAAATTTGAAATCCTTGTGACCCTATGGAAGATGCGGTACACCCCTCAAAAACTGTATCTCCATTTGTTGCTACATAGGCACAGTGTTCCTTCTTAATATGAGACCAGTCGCAATCAAAAAAGCTTCTTGATGAAAGAGAAAACTCTCTTGTTCCCCATTTCATGTCAGGGTTAACAACAAATGGCTCAATCGGTGCCCAGGGTGAAATTCTTTCGTTTGGGTTTCTTCCATTAACGTCTACATTTCTCCAAATGTAGTTTCCTGGACGCAAATAATGGCGGTATGGGTTTCCGAAACCCGTGATAGGATCGTTTAAATTTACTGCAAAAAGATTACTTGTCCATTGAGATCCAGTCGAAATGCCACCATATTCGATATGATAAGGGTCTGCAACTGCGGTTATTGTCGCTCCTGTAGAATCTAAATTCTTTACCAGTAAACGATAAAATTCTACTGGATTACCCTCTGGGACGTTAGCTCGATCTACTCCCCGATCACCAAAAGCACAAAGTTTCCAATTAGCTCCATTATCTTGTGAAGTAAGAACGTAAGGAGCCTTATTTCCTTTATACACTCCAAACCGGATACCATTACAAGGTATATTAAAACCGTCCCCAGTAGTAAATGAGAATGATGAAAGTCCGTCACCGTCAGTTATAATTTCAGTTACTTTACCTGCACTATCTAACTTAGCACCAAAATAAAATCCTGACGTTTCTGTGACGGGATTAGAGAATAATACAGCGGGGTCATATTCACTTTCCTTTGCAAGCCCAACGATCATCTCACCAGAAAAATTTCGTAATACAAAGTGTTTCGTGTCGTTTCCTTTAAATCTTTGGTCACCGTAGATAACTTGATTATTTTCGTTATTGTATGGAGGAAAAGTTACGGTGTCGTTTCTAAGGTTTCCTATGCTGCTCATGCCACCATAACCTGTGGCGGTTTTCGTCCAATATTGGCGTGAATCGTAAAACCAATCAACAGGCGAAGGGGACATTCTAATATTTTCTAACTGAAGATCCGCACCGACTCCACCAAACTGACCGTTCGCGGAAACACTCATGCCGAGAGCCGCTGGCACAGGAGGAAAGGGATCTCCACTATCGCTTTGCCAATTAGAGTTTACATTTCCTGCGGTTGAAGACCTAAACCTGTAAAATGGTGGGTAGCTGCCAGTAGAAGGATCAACATAAGCAGGATCATCAGAAGGAGGTCCCAACATCCAAGCTTGGCTAATAAATCCTGCTCCTGAGGTAGATCTACTCAGATTGAAAGAACCAATATGCTCATAAGGTCTTTGCAACCTTTGGTCTCTCTTTACTTGAGCGATTTGCTTTGTTTCTTCAATAGTGTTTGAAGATAATTCATGTGCTACAATATACCTAGCTGTAAAAGAGGGAGCAATTGGTGGAGGATTAAAATTATTGTAAACCGAGTTAAGCTCTGTGTCCATGCCCCGCACATCGTCACGCTGGAATGTCTGAAAACCTTTTTCTGTTCTATCTCCTTCAAAGATAACTCCGCTTATAGCGGTGTTGCCTAACAAAGTTCCTGAGCCGTATAACGCCCTTGTGTCGTCGTGATCTAAAGCAGCATATAAAAATTCTACGCTAGATGCTAAGTAATCATCTTCTGCGCTAGCATTTAAGTTAACTCTAGGAATTGTGTGTGCTGGCGTATACTCCTGAGCTATTCTTGCTGTTTCGTATAATGCGTACTTGGAGTCTGCCTCAAGATTTGATTTCCTAAAATCAAAGCTAGATGAATCAAAGTCTATGTAAATGTGCGAGGATTTGCCGTTCCATAAGCTGAGTATATTTTTTTCATAATCCGATACACTAAATATTACGTCATCGTAATTAGGCGGATGCTGAGGGGAATCGAAGAACATTAAAAATTCATTTAATGACCCTATCGTTGTGGAGTCTGTCACAGCGTTATCAGAGATGTATTTACCTACTTGATTTGCAAATGTATTATCTACTCCAAAGCATTTGAGCCTATCAACAAGTAAATCTACCATAGGTTGAGTAACTGAGGAATCCCTAAAATATTTAACTTCTTCGAAAGGGGGAAGCGGGTAGTTTACTTTTTCTCTGTAATTAAATAAAAACTCAGGATCTCCTTCAAAAAGGAGATAGACATCATCAACCTGCGGATCTGTATTGTGCGTTCTACCTGCCATGTAGACACCTTCACCGAATGGTCCTGGTCCAACCGCCCTCTCCCAAAGTTCTAGCTCTCCTTTCTCATAAGCCCTACGCCTAAGAACTTCATAACCTCCACCATCTACAAGATGACAGTGCCAGGGCTTCATTACGGGATCACCTAAAACTGTGTATAGTTCGCCTTTTGTGCCATCACGGTTTAAGTAATAAAATCTAGGGAAAGGCATCTTCTTCCCAAATGATCTAAAATCATCAGGGAAAGCTGATGCGAGGTCAAAAAGAATTGAGTCTGTTACAAGCTTTAAATTTTCCTCAAGACTACTTGTGTTGTAATAAAGCACTCCACTTTCTTTTGCTTTTTTTTGAGTCCACGTTTTTAAATTTTTAAAGTAGGGTGACGCCGTGCCTAAGGAATACCAAATTAAGTGTGGTATATAACTTTCCCAAAGCGGTATGATATTACCTTCTATGGATAAAACGCTGTTAACCACCAAAGCATTTATAGCACGCCTAAGCGATTCTTCTGTCCCGGTAGATTTATAGATGTCTGCCGCTGTTCTAAGTTGATGCCGCCATTTCCCTGAGTTATTTCCTCTTAAAGTAAAACCTATAAGGTCTGCAATGTACTTTAAGTTTTCCTTATCGGTATTTTCTATATCATACAAATACCTAATTTTCTCTACTTCATCAGAGACATCAGCAAAGTTAAAGCCTAAAGCTGTTAAGAATTTTCTAAAAGGTCCTTTGGATACTGTATCTTGTAGCCTTATTTTAGCATCAATATAATTTTTAAAAGCCGTATCTACTCTGAAGTCTTGATTATCAATTTGCAGAGGAGAATATACAACATCTACTAGTGTTTTTAACTTATCTAAATTCTGAGTTCCACTAGTGTATGTGTCCGTATCAGACGCAGGAGGCAAAAAGGCTTTTGGGATGTATTCTCCAAAAGAACAAGCTTCTAGATTTTTCCAAACAAACTCAGTTAATCCTTTTATTCCATCTACTGTGTAGAATTCTTTACCTATGAATACTTTACTCAGATTTTCTAAAACAAAAGAAGACGGGCTGTAACTCAATCCTCCGAGAGCAGAGGTATTTAAGAAATAAAACCAACCTAAACTATCTACTAAATAATTATTAATACTACTTGCAGTAGCTTCCTTGCTTAAGGCAGAAAGTTCGGAAATGTTATTCTCTATGGTGCCTTGAGTATTTGCCCCAGGAGGAATAATTTTTGGAAGCAAATTAGATGATAGATAGTTTTCAAAGTCTCCGCTAGTAGTAAAGTCCGAATAAGAAAAACCTAGAGGAAATAAGATTTGATCAAAAAAAGTTTCAGGAGTAATATTAGTTAAGTTATTTTGCTTTACAAAAAAAGAACATATTCCTGATAAGGTATTAATATCTAAAGATGTAGTAGCCGATAAGGATAAAACGCTGTCTATATTATCGGCTATAGATAAATGGCTGTTTATTAGTTCACTTATGGGATTAACTTGAAGACCACTAAGTGAAATGTCATCTTCTACATAGAGTTTAGGCGTGATTAACTCCAGAAGATCTGCAAAGTTAGACTTACTATAATTTCTCGGGTCTGGGCTATATGTATTATTTTGTAACATTACGCTAAGTATTCTACATTAATAGTTAGGTTATTTAATTGAATGATCTCATTAAAATCCACTTTAACGTCCTGGCCTAAATTGTCTAGTGTAGAAAATCTAACATCATCTACTTCAAAAATTTGACGATTAAGATCAGATATCCTCAAACCCTCACCAAATTCCATATTATCGACACTTAGATAGTTTAGTATCTTATCTCTAACTCTAGTTTTTATGGATTCCTCGTTTTGTTTTTGCTCTAAGTCTACTTGAACTGTACACACAAGATCCAAAGTTCTTATGAGCCCATCAACAATAACAACATCATCTGTTATCATTTTCTTTTTGCTGATAGCGTCTAGTAGCTGAGTTTTAAAATTACTCGTAGCTCTTTGTAATTGGAAATCACCTGCCTTTTCTAAAACATAAATATCAATAGTGTTTGCTGAGGAATACGCATTTCGTGTGGCTGCTGTGGCTTTACCTATAGTTCCAAACGTGCTTATAAATGTGTTTGCAAAGGAAGAATAATCAGTTAAAGTAACTAGCCTGTCTTGTCTCCTAAACGTCAGAGGAGCGTACTTTTTAGCCTTTTCAATAGTTTCCGCATTAGCCCCTCCTGTTGCTTTAGATGTGTTCGTGGCCGTTCCAGTATAGGTGTTAGAACCACTTGTAGCCGTCACAGTGGATGTTAGTCCTCTCTTCTCTATGTTGCCTCTAGTGCCCCCTCCAACTCGATAAGATAGCGTGTACGAGGCATTAGAAGGAGGGGAGATCCCCGCTACTCCTGTGCCAAAAACCAAAGTTGCATTGTAACTATCATCGTACACCACTTCGAATATTTTATCGTTTGATCCTGAAGCAAAGTATATGCTGTCCACCTCAAGGTAGGCACCCGAAGATTTTTCTTCGTTAGAAGTTACGAAAATTTCTATACTCCCTTCTACTACAGGACCATCAGCGAGAGCAATGGTTTTTTGATCCTGTGTAGGAGAGAAGTCCCCAGTCTGAACAACCAAGGCTCCTTCTTGAATAACTAGATTATCAAAAACATTTTGATTGTCTCCTTTACCCTCTGATACAGGAGACAAAAGTATTGAAGCATTTCTAGTAGCCTCATCGACAAGTCCGTTCACAACTTTGTATAAAGTGTAAGTAACTTGAGCGCCGTCCTCTGGCGACAAAATGCTTATTACCCTTTGCGAAGGAGCAATTGATATTTCGTTTATTCCAGATAAATCATCATCAAAAGTTAACTCTAGGTCAGCAGCAGCAGAAAGAGGACCTCTCATCCTAACTCCAATTAACTGCAAAAGTTTCTTTACACTTTGCCTTTGCCTTGCGGTGGCAATGTAGTTTTCATTAGCTAGCATGTCAGCTTTCATAGACATTACCGCCCCCATATAAGCCGCTAACTCAATGAACATCATACCTAAATCAGATTCCACAAAATAATTATAATCTTCAGGGAAAGCAGCTTTAACATAATCTATCAAAGAATCCCTAAGGGTAAGGAAATCCGTCGCAGCGAAGTTTATTAAATCTGCCTTGCGGTCTAGCGCAAGGGGAGCCAACTTCATAAAATCCGAAGAAACTGTCCCAGAAAAATTCATTGTATTTTTGCCTCAACATCAAAAACTTCTAGGCTATCACTATCCAGACTTACAGATAGTATTACCCTTAATTGATTGCCACCCGCAGCATCGTATTCCCCAGTTTCAAAAATACTTACTTTTCGTAAAGTAGCTCCCTCAATATAATCGTTAAAAGATCTAACTATAGTTTGCTTTATATCAGCAAAAAGGTCTTCCGTGATAGGCTGAAATAAGTATTTTCTTAGCGTGCATCCAAAATTTGGAAGCATTATTCTCTCACCCTTTTCTGTTCTCAAAAGCTGCTGGATAGCTTGCTTAATCATTGGTCTTCCAGAATTACTTTTAAAAAAACCTCCTGATTCTTTTCTAATACCTAAAGGATGATTTAAGCCACGGACCTCCCGCTTCTTTTCTCTAGGAGATTGTAGCTCATACCTAGTAGGTGATTGACCGAATCTGGATATCGTATTACTCATTATATTTTAATATTTTTGAAGAAGCCCCGTTGAGCATCAAAATTTTTCTTTACTTCAAATGTATCTAGTGCTCTTGAGTAAAATTTTAAGCTTCCTACATGACCACGAAGACCACTTGTAATTCCTCCTCGATCTCCCCCTAAGAAGTTACCAAATCTATACATCCCATCAGTATACCCTCCTCCTACAATCCACGGAGTGTAGAAAGGATTAAGCTTAGGCCCATCTCTAAGTGTGGATGGCCCGTCTACACTACTAGAGGAGTATTCGAAACTATTCGCTTGTTTAAAGTTGGGCACACTGGCATTTTCATTTTCTCTAGTACCAAAAACTAATGACATAGATGAAGTAGCCATTAGCTCACCATCAGCAAACATATTTATCTCGTCCTTTGCTGGGTCGAAGGAAAGACCCACCAAAACAAACTGAGACGATACGTCTCCAAATTTTCCCGAAGACAAATCAACCTTCATCTTCAAGAAAGATTCTGTATTTACGCAGTCATCCGAGTTTATAAAAGATGCAGACGATGCGTCTCTTGATATTGTAGGAGCCAAGAAAAAGCTAAGTGAAGATAGCGGGTCATTCAGCGCATTGTCATTACTGTATCCTGTAGACTCCTGAGTTATTCTTCGGTCTCTAGTAAATCCACAAATTAACCCTCTAACTAATTGCTCACCTCTATTGTTTGGTAAAAAGTCTAGATCTCTTTGGTTGCCGAAACGATCTACGTTAGTGTATCCTTCTTTAATTCCTACATTCTCAGAAGCTAGAAGAACCTTTGTGAGTGATGAAGCACCCCCACTCAGCCATCCCGTTTCCGCATCAGTTATGTTCGGAACATGAACCCAGCACTCCATAGAGAATCCAGAAGGTGAGTATGTCAAATTTTGATACTCCTTAGTGTCAGGCAAACGCAAAAAACTTCCTAATGCAGAAGCCGCCGCTGTATCTGTGTTTTTATTTTTTACTATACCTTCTAAATAAGGGATCCCCAAACCGGAAAAGAATATATTCTGCCTAGATGCTCCTACCAACTGAGCGTTATTATATGTATTTTCTGTGGCGCAATTAGTCGTTTGGAAGTTTATAGAAGAAGGAAGCTCTAAATTTGTTTCAAGGAAATTATAAATTGAGAACAACCCTTCAGTGACTATATTATCGGTAAGAGAAAGCACTGATCCCCCTCTAGTCTCCGTTGAAGAGGCATTATAGATTATGCTACCCTTTCCAATAGAAGGAACCGATAAATGGCCGTAGTTTAATGACTCAGGCTTGGAACTTGATTTTACAAACTTTGGAGTTAGAGGCAAAATAATACCTTCTACTTCTGCTTGCTCAAATACTAAAGCTTTTTGTTTTTCTAAATCTACAATTAAATTAAAATCAGCCAAGTAGGAAAAATCATTTATAGGAACTTCCCCAGGAGCAAACGTCGGGCTATCTTCTCCACCATAAATCTGAGGAGCTTTTACAGCAACCTCGATCTGCTTCTTTCTTCGATTTAATTTATCGTTCTGGTTTGCTAGCTCTGAAATTATTAGCTGCTTTTGGTTTAGGACTATAGAAGAGTCTTCCCCATATTCATCAATGTACAACTGCAAGTCGCCAGATAAATCAAATATTAGTTTGTCTCTTTGCTGTTTTACTACCTGCAAGAAATGATCCTTATCGTAATAGTCCTGTAATGCTAAACTATCATCGACCTTTTTTACATCAAAGATATTATCAGTAAACTTATTAAGTGAGTTAATACTTATCTGCTCCCCTTTTCCTCCTAGGTTAGGGTCGTAGTTGTACTTCCATCGTTCTCCCACGGGGATTACACCAGAAATAGCCGTTAAGACTGGATCCAAACCTCCTGATTGAGAATCATAGTAAAGACCGTCTTGTGTTAATATGTATTGACCTGTAGTGGTTTCTGGAGGTCCAAAAGTTAAACGGAAAGTTTTTTCATCTTCTAGGCCGGGATCTAAGGTAGCAGAAGTGTTCAAGCCAGTTAGATTAAACTCCGCGTCATCTTTAAACACAGGCTCAAGGGAGGGATCATCCTGCCTTCTTTTTAATATACTGTTTATTTCTGCCTGAAAAGCATCTACTTGAGCGATAAAATCTTTTGCTGTGTTAGCGGCAGCGATACTTCCTGCATATGCATTTTCTATTTGTTCTTGCCTTTGTTCGGGTGTTAGCGTGTCTGCTGCATACCCAGGGTCTTTCGCGGATAAGTAATCCCCAAAAGAACCTATACAATCAATAATAGCATCAACCTGATCTGCTGCTGCGTTTACATTCTGATATATTTGCGCTCCAAAAGAAGCCAGCCCATTTACCAGGGATAATATTTCACCCAAACCATTAGCACCTTGAATGCCTAGCCATCCATCGTCCAAACCAAATTGAAAGGTTCCTGTCTCTGTATCAAAAGTAGCAATACCTAAATCAAATTGAATAATTCTAAACAACTTTGAAACTATTTCATTGGCTTTTGCTTTTCCTTGAGATGCGGCTAAATTCATAGACACTAAGACTGGGGTGGGTAACAGGTTCATGACTCCTGCTCCTAAATTAAGCATACAGCTAGGAACACCATAAGCCATACCCAAAGAATTTACGGCATTGCCTGAGTTACCTTGTGCCGTAAGAAATGTATTTACATCAAATCCCATATTATTCTACCCCTCTGAACGCATAATCACTTAGATTTTCTGGTCCTCTGGTTCTTAAAGGAATATTAGGTGGGGGCTCGGCTCCAGGAACTCCTGGAGCTAGATCGACGTTTCCTGCCCCTGGCTCAATTTTAATATCCCCCGTAGTGGACTCTAGGTTCATCCCGTCAATAGCATTCACATTCAGCTTTGTTGTATTTATATAGACTCCTTCCCCCGCTTGCATCTCTATTGTTTCCAAAGCATCTAGTAGTATTCTAGTACCTTTAAGAACAATACTGCCGTCTGGGCCATTGGTTGCTAACTGAATTAGTTGAGTTGTACCCTGGCTATTTACAGTCTCAATAAAGATTCTTCCCGTTAGAGGAGATTTAGATAAAATATTTACGTCCCCCCAATCGCTCTGTACGTTTACGTTACCACAAGGGTTAATTGGATTAGCATGTTGAAAGTTACCCCAGTATGCCCCATTAGCTTTGTTAATTAAATTCAGTTCTTTTCCGTCACCAAGAACCCTAAGATCTAAATCAGAAGCCTTACAAACTTGCGACAGAGGGCCAGTTGATTCAATCTGTATGGTTGAGGCTGGTTTATCAGGATTGTTTTTTGGGTCTGATGTTAGCGTTATAGAAGCGTTATTTCCTGTTTGAAGAGAAACGCTGTCTTGTCCTGGACTATCTTTTATTTCTATTCCTTTCCCTTCGGACATCAACTTTGTAGTTACGTTTACTAAAGTTTCTCCGTCGCTCTGAGAAGTGATTTCTAATCCTTGACCATAAGGTCCTTTCAAAACAACTTGACCCGGTACATTTCCAACTGAGTATAGCTCTGGAGCCACTCGTTCTATCGGAGTAACAGCTTTATCTAAGTCTGCGGCTATAGGAGATCCGCCTTCTACTTCATTATCTGGGGGCACTGATTCAGACTCAAATGTAGATCCTAAATAGAACCATCTCTGTGATCCTGTGGGCTTACAAACAAGAATTACTGTTCCAACTTCAGGAATAGCCACCATACCTGCCTTGTTTTTACTGGCGTATGGGCTCACATAATTAATTATTCTTAGTTTTCCATTTTTGTCATCATCAACAAGAGCTAAAAATGTGCCCGCTCCGTTGCTAGATGTTCTCTCTTTTACTTCTGCTGTTCTAATTATAGGTAACATAATATATTATTTAGTATATATCCCAGAATGTAGGAGGCCCTGGATTGCCTTCTTTTAGAGATTCAGAAAGGAAAATGTTTTCTATCCGAGTGAAAATAGCATCAATCTTAACCTTATCGAAAGGTTTTTCAATTTTACTTTTGCCCTCCATCGCGGATAATATCATGAGATCAATTTCACTTAACTGAGATTTATCCAGTATACCTTGTTGATAATCTCTAACATTACTTGTAGCTTGGTTATAGTTTTGATTTTCTAATTCTTCATAAGTAAGGCGTCTGTTTGATTGAAATTCTGCGGATATAATTTCGTCACTTAAAGGTTTAGTATCTTTGGACTTGCCCTTGACATTATAAATAAATGGATCAGAGATCGAACTCGGTAAATCTTCATCTCTCATCAATTCTACTGGAGGTACTGCGAAAGAGGCTTTCGATAATAAAAACTCACTCTCTGCTTTTCTTTCAGATAGAGTATGCTTAAACCCTATAATTCTGTAAATACCTGTAAGGTAAGAATTTATTTTGTTTCTTCTTGGGTATACTTGGCCTTGCATCGGAGGATCTTGTGAAAAAAGTATAACAGGAGATCCTAAGAATTGTGTATAGCTAGAGATAGCGTATAAAGGCAAAGTATTGACGGTAAGAGTTGTTATCCTTTTTGATAACTGAGTAGCCATCTGGCTAATAACCGTTGCTGGGTTAGCATTAACCTCTTGAGGTATTCGAATATCTAACGCTTTCTTGTCACTTAATCTATAGATGTAATATTTTACAAATCCTTCTATATCAGCATCGCCTTTTTCTCTCTGCTCCTGAATGTCGGGGTTCAGCTTAGTAGTTCTATAGCCTAGATCAGCTATGATCGAGGCATCAGTAAAAGCATACCCCGGCTGATTTATTCTATTCATAATACTCTGAACCAATTCACTTCGGGTAGCAATAGATCCATAGTTAGAAAACATAGCAGTCGCTATGGCTGTTTTAAGCTCGTCCATATTTGTAATTGGAAAGTCTCTAACCCTATTTGTTATTACTCCATCTTCAGCCACTAAACTAGCAACTCTTTGTTGTTGCTTTTGAAAAGCCAGATTCATCTCAGCTAAGTAAGCGGGTGAGTCATTATCTTGTTTTATACGAATGACATTTGGATTTTTTGTATTGTGTCTAAAAACTGGTATGTTATTTTGTTGTGCTAGTTTAGTTGCTTCATCTAAAAGAGTTTTATTTGAATATTTGAATATATCTGGAACCTCACTAAGGTCTCCAAAACTGTAACCTACCCTGAGATCAGTGACTATCTTTTTGGCCGCTTCTTGATAATCATTTCTAAGAAGGTCTTCAGCCACAAAAGGATGAATATATTCTTTGGGGAAATCTTTCTGATCTTCTCTGGGCAACAAAAGAGATGTTATCATTCCGTCATCACCAAAAACTAATGTTGGCTGTGTTGAATCAAAATCATCGTACCCATTAAATAAATATCTTCTTTTGTTAGATTCTGAGCCCCATAAATCATTTAGGTCAGTATTCGTTTCACTATACGCTATGGGGTCAATAACATACTGATTTATACTCTGCTGGTTTATACTTCTACAAATAGTTTTTAAAGGAGATATAAAGTCCATAGAATCTAAACCAAAAGAATTACTTTTTATTTCAGCACGATGCTGATATAGACTATAAAAGTTATCGTCAGTTTTCTTATCCGTAAATTTTTTCTTTTGCTCTAATAAAGGGGTGACCTGTCCTGGAGTGACCTCTGGGAGATAGTCCCTATTCTCCTCCACTGACATGTCCATGTTAATGTCCGTAAGAACACGAAGCACCTTTTCTCTAAGCTTTGTTGCTGCTCCTGGCCCGCTGTTTGGCCCTGCCACCCAAGAAGGAGTCAGACCGCTTTGCTTTATGGCCTCACTTAATACTTTATTTAAGTCAGGAAGCAGGACGATTACATTTGCTCCATTAGAACACTTTTTTAAATAGTCTGAGATAGTATCTACTATGAGTAGGTGATAATCTATGGGCGTGGACTGAGAATTAGGAGCCGAATACGCATAAGGGGAGTCAAAATAAATTGTGTTTGAGTTGCCTACTGCCTCTACACTATAGAACTTTTCTACGTTAATCCTAGAACCACTCATAGTGACACGCCCTAAAGGATTTAGAGATCTTTCTAAACCTTGCATCACCATCGTAAATAATCTTCCTTTTTCCGGCTCGAACGATAAACCATGAACAACTACTCGATGTATGTCTGACCAAGCAGTCGGATCGTCTCCTGAACCGTATAAAACATAAATAGGACGATTCAAGCTTTTACTAGTAAGCAAGTTGATATACTCTTGCTTAGTATCAGGTAGATTTTCTATGGACTCTTTTACGTCTTTTGATTTTGAGAAAATATCTTTTGTTAAATTGTTGGCTATTGTTGTCAAAGAAGAATAAATAGACCCTGTAGACAAATAATTAGCCTCAAATGTATTTTTTGGGTCTATGAACTTTAGTGTCATTGTAGTATTTTCACCTACAAAACTATGCTCAAAAGAAATAAAATTTGAGTTAGTTTTATTACTAAATAATAACATTCCCTCAAAATTATTAGGTAGAGCTTTTGTTTTTGGAGACTTAAGAGCATCCAAGTAATCAACTAAAGCTTCTTTATTATTAGCCACTAATACATTTATTGTGGGTACTTTTGTCATGGCTCAGGTATGAAGATTCTATCATTAAGATTAAAGCCTTCAAAAGGATCTTCTATGTTATTAACCTGCATTAAAAGCCACCACTTATCAGGGGTTCCGTAAAATACGTTAGATATCAAGTCGGGCCTATGCTCAAACCCAGCAGGTACATAACCAACTCTATACTCGTAAGCAGTATCTAAGTTTTTAGAAACAAAATCATGCTCTGTAGCATGTAAGATAGAAGTTACTTTCGTATTTCTATGCCTATAAACCCTAAAATCTTTTGTATAAGGCCCTCTATTTTTTCCTAATGATGTCATAGTAAGCTTGCATCTCCTGGTTCCATACTGTTGTATCGACCTTCAACAACTCCTTCCCATCCAACAACATTATCCCTTTCAACTTGGTTAGAGGAATACCCATCAAAGGTTCCAAAGTTTCCTGCCCTTATTTCCTCTAAATTCATAGTGTACTTTATTCTATGAGGCATAAGAGTTCCAAGATCATAGCCCGCTTCCTCAACTGGTTCTAAAGAATAATCAGTACATATGCAAGGTATGTTTCTAAATAAAATACCGTGATTTAATCTAACTATTGGAGGACCGTATACGGGATTTTCTGAATTATTAGTTACAGAGGCTCGAATTATTGCCGTCCAATATAATATAACATCTAAAAGATTATCTGTAGGTATATTTTGTTCCTGAGTAGAAGCGGAACTAAACCCAAAGAAATTTTTAATACTTTGAACACCCCCTAAGGCGGCGTCAAAAGGTTTACCTAAAAAATCTAAAGTGGACTCCAACGCATCATTGTCAAGCTCATTACTTTTAAGAGATAGTTCAAATCGTTCTCTAGCCTGTGATGCTTTAGCCACTAAACTTCCTTCTCCACGAAGTGAGTTTTGAACAAAATCCACTGTAGATTTTTCAAAATACTTCTGTAGTAATTTGTTGTTTTCATAGTCAACATAGCGCAAGAAATTTTGTTTTACTTGCGTTCCATACTCCTCTAGAATATGACGAAATGACATATGAAACTCTAATGAAAACTTTCTAGAGTCTGACCCAAGATAGGTGTAAAGCTGGCTGGGCCTGGAAAGCAAGCTATACTTCTTGTAGTTTGCTCTCTTTTTTTCTGTTACTCTTATATTTTCAAAGAAAGGTAATGTTACTATGTACTTCCCTGTATTTTCTTTAGGAAATTCAAAAATAAGCTTAGACCTATCTTCTAATTTTCTTTCTCTTATTCTTTTCATGGGTTATTATTAATGAAAGGGGATGTGTACACAGGTACGGTAAATCCATCTTCAATAAAAGATGTTGTAGCTCCAGCAGTGACCGCATTCAATTCTATTAGCTCATCTAGCTGAGGATCTCTAACAGCAGTATCTACCATCTGGGATATCGTTTGATCTAAAACCCTTAGCGAAGAAATTAATCGTTCGGGGAGTTCGGGCTTTGGGAAAGAGTCAGCAGTCTCATCCTTAGTTTTTTTATTGATATCGTTCAAAGTATTTAAACTACCTTGCAGTAAATCATTAGCCCCTTCAGCAATATCATTACCCTTTTTTGTGTTTTCTGCTATAACTTCGCTTATAGTATTAAGTTTAGGAATACTTATCTTATCTTGCTTATCTGTAAAAAGACCTAAAAATCCCCCAGCAATTCCAAACATAAAGGTATCTATAAAACTAAGCACCCAGTTTACAACAGTTCCAAACGCACCAACAAGAAAACTTATGGAGTCAAGACTATTATAAAACTTTTGAAATATACTAGTACCTACATTAAATACTTTTATAAAAAAGTCTCCTAGTTTTATAAGCACTTTGCTTATTTTATCTACCGTAGCTTGAAACGAATTACCGTCCTTAAATATGTTAGAAAATACATTACTAACGGAATCAGCTAACCCTGAAATGATAGGTGCAAACCTCTCACCAACAGCCTGACCTAATTTAAGTATTGCAGGGAAAACTTCACCAGAGATGACCGCATCTAATGGCTGCAAGAAGTTATCTCGTAAAACTTTTAATTGGGCTGTGAACATTTGTTTGTTCATATCTTCTGTTTTCTTTCTGCCTTTTTCTAAGCTGTCTGCTATACTTAATATTACTTGAGCAGTGTCTCCTAAAGCACTCTCAACAATACTAAATTGTCCGACAAATCCTTCTGGGTCAGGAGCCAAGTTTCTAATATTTTTAGCTGCAACACTAAAAAAGTTTTTAAGTATTTTTTCACTATCGGCAGGGCTAGCTGCCATCTGCTCCCTAACCATAGGTTGCTGAAGCAAAGCCAACTTCCTAAAAGTATCCAGCGAAGGAGATGTAAAGAAGCCAAAGAATTTTTTTAGATCATCTTCTAGCGCGGGCACTTGACCAGCCAGCTTTGCTGCTACTTCGGGTAGTTTTTGGAGTCCTGCCTCCTTTAATAGAGGCATATTCTTGCTCAAGGAATCAACAACATTCACTAGCTTTTCCGTGCTCACTGCGAACTGATCTTTTGTTTCTAACAAAACCTCAGCCAAATCAACAGTCTCTGATCTAGTCAACCCTAATGTAGCCTCCAATGTAGCAAAAGTTCTTGCTGTAGCTTTAAAGTTTTGACCTAGAAGCTGCTGCTCATTTAAAAGACCTAGTAGGCCCTGCACATTCCCCTGCAAGCCCGCGTTCAGCGTAGATATGCCTACTTGAAGTCTTTGCCCTATCGTACCGTTAAGTTGCTTTAGGTCGGCTCCCAAGGAGGCTCTAACTCCGTCTAGACTTTGACCTAAGACTAAACTTGCTTTTTGAGCTTGCTCTGATGTAGCTAAAACTCCTTCAATTCTACCAATAGCCTTTCCTATGGTAGCGTTGAGAGTATTTATTGCAGCGGTTAAAACCATTATTTGATTCTCCTAACAGGTCCTTGTATTTTGGACAAAATGTATGTCCTGTAATTATCTGGAGGAAGCTCCTTATTTTTATATAGACTCTTAAGATCCTCTGGTGTGTATTCTCCATTTAGAGGGACTTTGATTCCAGTAAACAACCTGTTACCTGTTTTGGCGTCCTTGGTCACTGGGGTTACAACCAAAAGCACCACTTGTTTGTTGTCATACTTAAAAAATACAAAGTCCCCTGGGCGTATACCTGCTGATGATTTGGGGACCATCTGTATCTTTTGATCGCTGGTAACACCGACTTGAGACAAAAAATTCTTAATTATCTTTGAAATAAACCGCATATGTACCTTTTATATATTGTATATAGGTAATTAAATTGAGCAAAAACATAGACATCGAAATAGTAGACTTCCTTGACCTGATAAATCACACACTGAGTAATTCCTTTACCGAAAAGTGGAGACATAAGTATAGTGAAAAATTTATAAAGCATTTCCAGTTGAAGCTTCTTGACTCGATGAATAAACAGAAGCCTATCAAAAAAGAAATGCTTTATAACTATCTTACTAAGAAGTGTAAATACTCAAAAGAGCAGGTACTTAACTTCTTCCATACAATAGATATAGATATCTATAAGCCTTTTATTTTTGGCTCTTTGAAGGAGATTTCTTCTTAGCCTTTAGTTCGTCAAACTTCTTGGTGCAGGTTTGCGGATCGTTATACTCAGGGCATAGACCCTTGTAGGCACACCAGTTACAGAAGTCGTTCCTGCTAGGCTTTAGTTCCGCTTTCTTCTTCTTCCTGATCTTCCAGACCTCATCAACGATGTTCTTGACATGAGCGTTGATTTGAGGTATACTGTACTGAACATGTACGAAGTTGTTGGTCAAAGGGTAGTAATGTGCAGCCACAATGTTCTTGATGGGCACATCGTACAGCTTACTAATAGCGTACACATATCCCTTCAATTGTGAGTCCTGGTATAGGTCTACCTTGCTCTTCTCCCTCTTGGAGGTCTTGTAGTCGATCACCAGATAGCCTCCGTCCTTCCCCTTGATCAC
>Ga0208162_1000156_pt1 | contig 37507 bp, 44 predicted proteins | sample CB_VirMetaG_4_FD_184539 | JGI IMG/M metagenome (GOLD analysis project Ga0208162, IMG submission 184539) | Freshwater to marine saline gradient viral communities from Chesapeake Bay - CB_1508_1M Viral MetaG (SPAdes) (version 4) | ecosystem: Environmental > Aquatic > Marine > Coastal | place: USA... | reverse complement strand
AAGAAGAAATGTATTTCGGTAGAGCTGGCCTAGAACTAACTGGGGAAGACAGACATAAGCAACCATACTTTGCTAAAGTAGTAAAGAGTAAACTGACAGATAGTATCACTTACTATGTACAGACTTATCAGGGGTCACTATTCGATCCGCAAGGCCCATACGGAAGACGACAAAAGTTCGTAGATACAACTACTAGAAGGGTATCTAAAAACACTTTTGATTTCTATATGACCTACTTAAAAACTAACAATTCAGTTTACTTAACCAAGGCACAGAGAGGATTTTTAAATGACTAAAAAAGGACCACTCAGTAAGGCTGAGAAATTTTACATCGAAAATCATACTGATCTATCAATTGCTTCTCTTTGTAAGGATTTGGATCGTGCTAAAAGCACAGTAAATAAGTTCTTAAAAACATTACCCGCTGTCAAGCAGGAGCAAGGACCAGCTCCGGTTGCTAGTAAAGAGACTCCTACAATGAGTCAATTTGCTCGTAATGGGAAAGGATCTACAGTGATGACTGAGAACGCATCTGTAATGGGCGATGAGCATCGAGGTAAAAGAGATTTGCCGCCACGATCACAAAGGTGTACTACAAGGATTAGATAATGGATCAGGATAGATGGAGAAAATTCTTTAAGGAAAACAATAGGCACGTTACTTGGGTTAAGGTGATGCTTAGTAATGGGGATCACCACTTCTTTTCTAACCACAGGGAATGGCTTTTTATAAAAACTCTTTGTGATAATCTTGGCACGAAAGTTTCAGAAATGGAATTGCAATTCAGGTCTCATCTTGTTAAAATAGATATAGATGAAGAATCTGAGGGCGTTTATTTTGTACCTTCTGTAATGGGTATGGTGGGTGCAGAAACTAGAAATTATTTTACAGTTGGTGTTTTAAAAAAAGGAGTCGTCTATAAAAAAATGTACCTAGTACCAGAACTTGTAATAGAAAAAGAAATGGCTGATCCTATATCACAATGCTTTGAGGAGGCTTTGATTTACAATGAAAAAACGCAAGAGAACCGAGAAGAGTAAGTACAAACATGAATCCACTGGAGAGTATTGCACCTGTTCAGCATACGTAGCTGAAATTATGTGTAAAAAGAATGCTGAAAACCGAAACGAGGGGTCTTTGCCTTATAAGTTTTGGAATACCAAAAAGTGGAAGTGGACTTATCAAAGGCAGGTAATTGCTGCAAACAAAATGATTGAGCAATTTGGAGAACGAGCTTTAGTCAGAGCGGTTAACTCTAAAGAATTTAATAGTATTTTTTCTCTAAATCATCCAAAATGTTATGGGATTATTAGGCGTTACGAGCTATTATTAATAGAGGAAGATAAAAATAAACAAAAACTTGAGGTCAAGACTGATCCCAAACGCAGGAAGAAATCCTACGGAAAGAAAAACTTACTATCAAAATTGAGGCAATATGAGAATGGCGAAAAAGAAATCGAAGACAACGGGTAATGTCACCGTAGACGGCATCATTAAAAAGTATGGAAATGTAGTAGAATCCGGTATTGAGCTGTTAGAAAGATTAAGAAGCCTAAAAGTTATCGGTATTAGCCCAGCTTTAGATTTAGCTTTAGGTGGAGGCTTGAGAGAAGGAACCTGTATCGCTATGGCTGGCGATCCAAAAACTGGCAAAACCACCACAGCCTTATACTTTGCTGCAAAGGCTCAGGCCGCTGGCAAAAATATATTCTATGTCTGCTCTGAAGGTCGTGTTGATCGTCATAACCTAGAGCAGATTAAAGGTTTAGATATCGAGAAAGTCCATATCATTCAGTCTTCTGATGATAAAACTTTAGCTGCTGAAGATTACCTAAACATTATTGAGAAGATTATCAAAGAGCATGAAGATGTGGTTGTGATCTGCGACTCTACTTCTAGTATGTGTCCTCGTGATGAGCTTGATGGTGAGATTCGTGCGAATGTGCGAAACGGTTTACCAAGACTGCTTGCCATGTTCTTTAAACGTATTGCAAATGATATCCAAAGGACCGGAGCAATTGCTATCTTTATTACGCACAATATCGCTAACACTGGCGGTTCGCGTTGGGCGCCAGCTAAAGTTGCTGACTCTGGTAACAAACTACAGTATCAGATCAGTACCAATATGGCTATTACCCACAGAGGCAGATGGGAAGATGCTGACGGCAAGACGATTGGTCAAGTGGCTAACTGGGTTATCAAGACTAGTTCCGCCGGCGGAACCCCTAACACCACTTGTGCTAGTTACATTCGCTACGGTGTGGGCATAGATGAGACCAGAGAACTTACTGAGCTTGCCAATGAGTTAGCTCTAATCAACAAAGCTGGTGCTTGGTATACCATCTCGTGTGTTTTGGAAAATCTAGAAGATCCCGCAATAAAAAACTGGATTGAAACCAACGTGGTAGAATGGGAAACGGAAGCTAACGTAGAAAAAGCATTTAAGTTCCAAGGCATGGCAAAACTAATGGCGTTCCTAGATGAGAATGAAGATATAAGAAATTTTGTCTACGACCAACTCAGGGATTTGGTATGCGTGTAGTCGGACTAAATGGTAAAGAGTATAACTTAAATCTACAAAAATATAATACTAATGATAGGTCTAAAAAGTCTTTTTATCATATTTCTGCTGGCGATATCATTAGAGATGTGTTTCGCGGGTACAACGTCTACGAAGAAGTAAAGTTACCGGGATCTACAAAACCTTCAAAAAGATCAGTTTTATTCCTTGACTTTTTCATTCCAAATGCTAGAATAGGTGTAGAGGTTCACGGTCAACAACATTTTAAGTTCATACCATTTTTTCACAAGACGCGAGCTGACTTTGCTAAATCTAGAGCTAGAGATCACGACAAGCAAGAATGGTGTATCATAAATGATATTGAGTTGGTTGTTTTGAGATTTGACGAAGACCAAGATTATTGGAGAGAAAAACTTGAACTCGCAAGATAGATTAGAATACTTTTTGAATGGGATCACCGAATACATTGAGGGTAAAAACTTAGCACCTTGTGAATTCAAAGAAGAGTTTCAAAAAGCAGATCAGATATCCGACGAGCGACTGAAAACATTGACTAGGGATGAGCTGTTTGACGAAGCGTTTCTCTTATACCAATACGCAGATCATGTTGGTCAGGAACGCGCACACACTGAGAATGTAATTCGCTGGTGCAACGATACACTACAAAGAGTTATTGCTTATGGCGTTCAGCATGGGGAGTGGGATAAGTACGAAAAGCACGACACCAAGGTGGCGACCATCCTCTCCAACGATGCTATAGCCAGTGCGGTAAACAATTGGAAGCTCACTGCCGAGGGTAGACTTGAGCATCTAAGAAACAGAGAATACAACATTAAACGGAAAGCCGAAATCTTAATTGAAAAGGGAAAAAGAAAATGAGTGACGATGTGTTATCTACAGTTCTTGGTATGTTGACCAAAGAACAAAAGGAAGAGCTGGCCGCTAAGTTAATTGCGGATGTTGGAAACTTACAGCCTGAAGATCAAAAAGAGCAGGTTATCAAGCCTGTATCGTCTCCTAGAAGAGTTAACGAAGACTTTACAGTTAGTAAAACTAACGATAATCTTAGTAGCCGCAAGAGTGCAGTAAGAGCAAAGGCTAATACTTGGATCGACACTGGAGAGAAGAGAGACCCAGACTACGACTCGTCTAAGTACGAAGCTATGGGAAGAAAGGCTAGACCTACAGAGAATAGAATTAAGAAGATTACAAAACAATGCTGCGTCTGCAATAAGTCTTTTGAGATTGCCGCTGGATTGGTTTATGGTAAATTTTACAGATGTGATCGCTGCACAGGATAAAAAATGAAATTGAGTGATATTGGGGCAGAACGAGCAGTTCTGGCTGGACTCGCCAACTACGGGCTTGAGGCATATGTTGAGGTGATGGATGTAATTACTGCGTCCACATTCACAGATCCAAACAATCAAGTAATATATGATTGCTTTGTGAGAGTAGTTATTGATGATGGCGTTGTAGATATTCCATCTGTAATCGCTGCTGCAAAGACTCTAGGTGTAGACGAGGCTATCTCTACGCAAACTAATTTAGATTATATATCTGATCTTATCCAGTATCCTGTAGACAAACGCAATTTAATGCGCTTTGCTTTACAAATGAAGAAGTTTGAGTTTGCTCGCGACTCAAAGAAAGTCACCAAGTCTATTGAAAAGAACATAGACAATATCACTGGTGATGAAACCTTTGATCAGATTGTGAGCATGATTGAGACGCCTTTGATTGATTTTCTGCGTGAAGACGATTCTGGTGATCGTCCGCAGTTAATCAGTGAGGGTGTAGATGATTATCTAGCTTTTGTGATAGAGAATCAGTGCGACCAGCTTGGACTGTCTACGGGGTTTGCTAACTATGACGCTGTTCTTGGCGGTGGATTACGTAGAGCCTGTGTTGATGTTATCTCTGCTCGCCCCGGCGTAGGCAAATCTGTAATCTCTGACAATATCGCTATCACAAACACCAAAGCTGGCATCCCAGTTCTTATGGTTGACACTGAAATGAAAGTGGACGACCACTACAATCGTGTTCTGGCTCACCTATCTGGCATTCCACAGGATGAGATTGCTACAGGTAGATTCTCTGACGATGAAGAGAAGTACAATGCCGTCAAACGGGCTGCTGAAGAATTAAAGAAAATGCCATATACCTACGAGTGCGCTGCTGGCAAGCCGTGGGAGAGCATCTTGAATACAATCAAGCGTTGGATTCTACAAGAGGTGGGGACAGATGAAGATGGCAGAACAAACAATTGTTTAGTTATTGTAGACTATCTTAAATTAATGTCTGCTGGTGGCATGGTAGACATTAAAGAGTTTCAGGCTTTGGGTTTCCAAATCCAAGAGCTGCACAATCTTGCTGTGAAGTATGATATCCCTTGCGTATGCTTGACCCAGTTAAACCGAGATGGTATCACACAAGAGACTACGGCCTCTGTAAGCGGTTCTGACCGCATTATATGGTTCTGTACCTCGTTCTCTATGCTTAAAGAGAAGTCGCCAGACGAGCTGGCAGAGGACGGTCCACGAGGCGGTAATCGTAAGCTAGTTACTCTAAAGGCCCGTCATGGTCCACGAACCCTAAACGGGAACTATATTAACTTTAGATTTGAGGGTGAGTACGCAAGGCTCACAGAACTACACACAAGAGATCAAGGTCTAAGCAATCCCGATGGAGCTATCGAGGGTGCAGACCTACCATTTGAACTGGAGAACGAAGATGAAGATTAACAGCGAACCTAAACTAGATTTTGACGATGTATTAATCGTGCCACAGCGGTCAAGCATTGGAAGTAGGCGTGACGTAAATCTCAAGCGTAAGTTTAAGTTTTATCATTCACAAAAGCAGTGGTATGGCACTCCTATTATGGCGTCAAACATGGTAGCTACTGGAACATTTAGTATGTCCGCAGAGCTTATGAAGTATGGTATGGTTACCTGTTTACATAAACATTACGAGGCAGATAAGCTGGCAGCTTACTATGAGTATTACGATGCTTTTCCTTATACTTGGGTTTCACTAGGAATGAGCAGTGATGGAGAGGCTTTTCAGAATATTGATGTTGTAGCACAAAAACATGGTTTCTATCCTAATATCTGTATTGATGTAGCCAATGGTTATACAGAATATTTTGTAGATTATTGTAAGGCTATTCGTCAATCAGTTGGAGGCAATCCTATAATCATGGCAGGCAATGTTTGTACTCCTGATATGGTTACGGAGCTTATCCTGCATGGCGGTGTTGATATTGTAAAGGTGGGTATTGGACCCGGAAGTGCCTGCACAACCAGACTCAAAACAGGGGTTGGCTACCCGCAACTATCTGCTATTGCTGAGTGCGCTCATGCTGCTCACGGGTTACGAAAAGATACTGGTCGTCTGGGATTGATTTGTGCTGACGGTGGCTGTAGAACTGCTGGCGATGTAGCAAAAGCGTATGGGGCAGGAGCAGACTTTGTTATGCTTGGCGGTATGTTTGCTGGAACAAACGAATGCGAAGGCGATGTGAATGACGGCGTGTTCACATTCTACGGTATGTCATCAGAAATGGCGCAAGATAAGTATGGCGACGGGTTAAAAGAGTATAGAGCTAGTGAAGGTAGAGTTATTGAAATGCCAAGCAAAGGACCAGTTCAAGATGTAGTTAGAGATATCCAAGGTGGCGTTAGAAGCGCATGTACATACACTGGTGTTGACAACCTAAAAGATTTTGCTAAGGCTTGTCAGTTTGTAAAAGTAAACAGAACTCACTTTGATCAATCGGTATGAGTAAAACATTAGACCTTAATAAAGTTAAAGATATTATTTTCTCAGATATTTTTAAGCTATTAGAAAGTTTTAACTTGGAGTATTACCAAGATCTGGATAATATATTTATGTGCTGTCCTTGTCACGAGGGCAGCGATAATCCTAACGGCTGTTCCATATCATTAGAGAAAGAGATGTGGAGATGCTGGACTCGTGGCTGTAATTCTGAATATAACTCAGATATATTCGGTTTTATACGGGGCGTATTGTCGAAACAGACAGGACAAGAGCCAACTTTTTCTGAGATATTAAAACATGTATGTAAAATTTATGACGTGAATGGTGCGTCAAAGGAGAAGAAGAATGGGATTAACGATAGGAATAATACTAGCTTGGATGGGAGCAGCGACTTTTCTGCTTTGGTATCTAGCTTACAACGCAGACAGACAAGACGAAGAGATCCAGAGATTGAGATCACGGTTGAACTCCCGAGTACAGCCACCACCGTTTCAGAATACTTTCAGTCGCGTGGATTTTCCAAATCAGTCCTCGACGCTTTCGGCGTCAGGGATTGCTCTGGACTCAAACGTAGCATTATACCCATCTGGCAGAATGGTGCGCTTGTCGGATACATGGGACGAGCCATGCACGATTGGGTCAAGCCAAAGTTCCTCTTCAACGAAGGATTCGTTAAAACCAGATATCTATACAATTACGACGACGCATTATCAAGCGCGACGTTCGGAACGTTGATACTAGTAGAAGGACAGGGCGACGTTTGGAGACTCTGGGAGGCAGGATACAAAAATGCAGTTGGTCTATTTGGCAAGGATGTTTCAGAGGACCAGAAAGCAATTCTATTACAAAGCGGGGTCACTAAACTAATTGTACTATTAGATAACGATCAAGCTGGCCGCGAGGCTAAAGTTGAGTTACAAAGGAAATTAGGCAGACTATTTACTTTGGTGTTCCCTAAAACAACTGGGAGCGATATTGGGAAGAAAACTGTTGAACAAATTAAGGAAATACTAAAATGATTCTTGGGATATCTGGTAAAAAACATTCTGGCAAAAATACAGTGGCTAATATTATTCATGGTATTGCTCTCAAACAAATGGATATGATTCAGGATTGGAGCATTAACGGCAACGGTCACTTGAATGTATTAACTCAGGACGGTTGGGGCGTGTTCGACGTTACACGTAGAGACGCACAATTCCGTCAGTGGGCTGAGCCTAACCTGTATCCATATATTAAAATGTATAGTTTTGCAGATGCGCTAAAGTGGCTGGCAGTTGAGTTGTTTGACGTTCCAGAAGAATGTTGCTTTGGAACAGAAGATCAGAAGAATCAAAAACATGAGCATCTACGTTGGGAAAATATGCCGGGGGAACATAAGTCGGGACCAATGACCGCCCGTGAGTTTCTGCAACATTTCGGCACAGACATGTGCCGCAGAATGTGGGAACCAATCTGGGTCAACAAGTGCATTAAAGATATCAAACGCGAGGGGACATTGCTTGCTATCATACCGGATGTAAGATTCCCCAACGAAGTACAAGCCATCGAGGAAGCTGATGGAATGGTTTTGCGACTATCCCGCCACGTATTTGATGACAACCACGACAGTGAAACCGCCCTTGACGATTACAGTTTTAAACAATATCTGGACAACCAAAACGATAGCATAGATTCCACAATAGCAAAAGTCCGGAGATTTTATAGGTCTTTTCTATTATAAGGAATTTTGATGATAGTAACATATATTAGAAGTTCGTCGTACAATAATTATGATTATTGCCAGATGCAGTATTTTATTACTTATGTTTTAGGTTGGCGTGGCGATAGCGGCAGGCGAGCAGAGCAAGGTACTATGGTACACAAAGTAATGGAGGTTCTAGCCGCGCTCAAGAAGTACAAACAAGAAAACCCCAAGGCCAGAATACTAAAAACCGTTGATGATGCGATTGGCGAAGTAAAGGTCGGCGCAAAGAAGTTTTACGAAGATGAGTTCGTTGAAGAGTTATTGCAAAGAAGCTACGAGGCTTACAAGAAAGACTCTGTGAATACTTGGCAACCTAGTCATTATAAAGAGGTAGTCAAAGGGGCTTGGTTATTCTTAAATCATAATGATCGTAAAGACTTTGATCCCCGCTATCGTAATGTCTACTACACTGAGCCTCACTTTGATATCGAGATCGAGGAAGACTGGGCCAAATTTGATTACGAGATCAATGGCGAAAGGGTTGAAGGTAGACTAGCTATCAAGGGTACAATCGACTTAGTAACTCAAGTTGACGATGATACAATCGAGGTGATTGACTGGAAAACAGGACGCAGGCTAAACTGGGCAACTGGCGAAGTCAAGACATATGATAAGATGATGAACGACCCTCAATTGCTATTATACTTCTATGCTATGTCTAAAATGTATCCTCAATTCAAATACAGGATTATGAGTATATTTTTCTCCAAAGACGAAGAAGGTAAGTATGACCCCCAACCTTTCTCCCTGCCTTTTGGTCAGGAGGATGAGCCAAGATTCCTAGAAATGCTACGTCAGCAAGTAGAGAAAATTAGACAGAATATCAATCCAAAGATGGTAGATCCTACGCAAAGGAACTTCAAATGTAGGATTTTATGTCATTTTTGTAAGAATAAATTTAACCCTAATGACAGTGAAAATATGTGTAAAACCGTGTATAATAGTCTACAGAGAGATGGTTACGACGAGACTGTAGCCAACTACACTAAAGACGGTCATAATATTGGTTACTATGAGGCTCCCGGATAATGGACTATAATCATTCACAAACGCAGTGGTATTTAGAAAAAATGCAAGAATATGTGGGCGAAAAGTTAGATTCCCTAACTTATATGGGAATAGAAAACAAAAAGCCTAAAAATTATCCTATTAGCGATCTGATTGATATTAATTGGAAAGAAGTTCTAGCTGATCCTCCTACGAATACTAGCGCGACTACTAAGCACGAGCTAGAATATTTACAGGAAGTTACTAAAAACCCTAACGAAGCCCTTGTCAAAATGGTAGACAAGCAATTTGGAGATCCATTATTCAAAAATGTTCTGGGAAATAGACCTTTTCCACAAAAAGAGGTTGACAAACTCTGGAATATAGTGGATAATGTAATTCAGATGCTAAAGTACAAGCATGACCGTCCGCGTCCTTATCAACTAGCCCCGCTTATGGGGTATGATGTAAAGGTACTGCATAGCGATAGTCACCTTACCCCAGCATATCCTTCTGGGCATACTGCATACGGTGCGATAGTTACTTATTATTTAGCAGCTTTATACCCCGATTTGAGCAGCGAGCTGTTCAGAATTCCCGGACAAATTGGACTTGCTAGATGTATGCAAGGTGTACATCATCCTAGTGATAATGAAGCCTCAATGGTTATAGTTGGAGCTATCTGGGAAAACATTAGATACAAACTTTACCCTAATTTAATTGGAGTTTAACATGTCAAACTATATGTCAGAAGCTGACGATCTATGGTACGATGAAACATTTGGTCACACAGAAGAATTAACTGAGGACAATTTCTATATTCCCACAGAGGAAGAATACGCTAACGATATTGACTGGGGCGAAGATACGGAAGAGTGGGATATCTCTGTAGCCAAGCCCGGACTTTGGGATAATATCCGCAAAAAGAAAGAGCGCGAAGGCAAAAACTATAAGCCCGCCAAGAAGGGTGATCCAGATCGCCCAGACCCAGAATCTTGGAAGAAAGCTCAATCTAAATTCAAGTATCGCGATCCTAAGACGCAAGAAATCTACGAGTACGACCAGAAGGGTATCTATAAGAAGGACGGCAGGACTTTGGTTCCCGTTCGCGCTGCTGAATACCAAGGCCGTAAAGTCCAGCTTGGCAAACCGTTCCGCACACCAAAGGGGCCAAAGAAATTTAGTGTTTATGTAAAGAACCCTAAAGGAAACGTAGTAAAAGTTAACTTTGGTGATCCTAATATGAAAATCAAGAAGTCTGATCCCGCTCGCCGCAAGAGCTTCCGCGCTCGTCATAATTGCGCGAATCCGGGACCGCGTCACAAAGCACGTTACTGGAGTTGTCGTAAGTGGTAATTTTTGGCATTATTTTGAGAATCTACTTGCATTTATTCAGTTTGAAGACTATAATGTAATAGGAATTGGATACTAATTCCCACACTCATGGCATCTGGTTAAGCGGTTCCAGTTAAAAACCGCGCCTTTTGAGTTTTATTATTTGAGGACTATGATGAAAAACTGGTTTCCGCTCTGCAACTATACGCACTATTCTCTACAAAGAGCTTTTTCTAAACCAGAAGAACTTGCCAAGAAAGCATCTGAGAATTCTTACTCTGCTTGCGGCATCGCTGACTACAAGTCTATCTCTGGCGCTGTATCTTTCTATCAGGCTTGTGTAAAATATGATATCAAACCAATTATTGGTTGCGCTTTTGATGATTACACACTATTTGCCAAGAACCACACTGGATGGTTAGAGCTTATCCAGCTTGTTTCCAGCATCGAAGATGGTGAAGTAGACAGCTACCTACTAAGCACCCTTTGTGGGCGTGGTAATCTAATTGCGGTTGCTGCCTCTCCATTTTTTTCGCCAATCTCAGGCGATGACTTCTATGAAAAGTCTGATGCGTTTACAGAAACTTATTACGTAGAAAAATCTCAAGCCGACCTGCATAGAATCTTGATCTGCTCTGGACTAAAGACCACCATTCCAAAAGTCAAGAAAGATATCTCCAATGCAGGAGAGTTCGAAAGATTCTTCCATTCTAATGATTGGTATCTAAAAGACAGGCAAGAAGTAGCTAGACTAGTTGTTGAAGATCCAAGAATGGATTGTTTTGAAGATATATTTAATAAGTGTGAAAATTACAATATACTAAACCAACCAATGCTTCCAGAGTTTGAAACTCCAAAGGGCGAATCAGAAGGCGATTACTTACAGCACCTAGCACGAGAGGGGTGGATGAGGCTACTCCATGAAAAAGTAAAAGACGAAGATAAAAAGAAAGAGTATGGAGATCGCTTTCGCCACGAGTTCAAGGTTATTGAAGACGCTGATTTGTTTGGTTACTTCCTAATTGTTTGGGATATTCTAGACTTTATCGTAAACCGAAAAGGTTGGATGGCAGGACCGGGGCGAGGATCTGCTGCTGGATGCCTGATATCTTACTTGCTTGGTATTACTCAGATTGATCCTATAGAGTTTGATCTACTGTTTGAAAGATTTTACAATGCTGGTCGTAACACCGAGGATCATATTTCTCTACCAGATATTGACATTGATGTTCCGGGCGGCAAGCGTGATGAGATCATTGAGTATTTAAAAGAGAAGTATGGGCATGATAGAGTAAGCCAGATGTTGACATTTGGTAGACTGCAAGGACGAAGTGCAATCAAAGAAGTATTGCGCGTAAATGAAGCCTGCGGTTTTGGCGAGATGAATCATATCACCAAGAGCATTCCCGATGAAGCAGCCATTTCCGATCAACTATCCTTAATGGATGATGACGAGCGATCTATTATCAGATGGGCATTGATAAATAACTCAGACGACCTTATTGATTACTGTCATATCAACGATAGGGGCGATCTTGAAGGTGACTACGCAGAGTTTTTTCGCCAAGCCATTGAAATTGAAGGCACATTCAAAACACAGGGAAAGCACGCAGCGGGAGTTGTTATTTCAGCAAAGCCGTTGCACTTGGTCTGCCCGATGGTAGATTCAAAGAGTTCAAGCGAGAAAATCGCTGGACTTGAAATGGCTGACTTAGAAGCGTTAGGGCATGTTAAGTTTGATGTTCTTGCGATTAACTTACTAGACAAACTTATGTATGTAAAGGAACTTATTGATGAAGCGTGATATTATTGTATTTGACTTTGAGACTGGTGGTCGTAACCCACTAAGATGCCAACCCACTCAAATTGCTGCTGTTGCACTAGACGGTAGAAACTTCAAGGCAAAGGGTGAATTTGTTTCTTACATGCGTCCCATCATTGACGACGATGAGGCTCTAGCCGCTGGTGTAGACCCTCTAGAAGAAGGCGCACTCAAGGTGACTGGGCAGACTCGTAAACAATTAGCAAAAGCTCCGCTACCAAAACCTGTCTGGGAATCTTTTTGTGAGTTTGTAAATAGGTTCAACTGGAAGGGTACACAGTTCTTCGCTCCTGTGCCTTGCGGATATAATATTCTAGGTTTTGATATGCCTATTGTAAATCGACTATGCAAAGAGTATAATATGTTCTGGGACGATGATAGACAGCAAAACAAACTCTTTAATAAGATTTATAAGATTGATGTTATGGATGACCAGTTTTTATGGACTGAGGGTGACCCTAACGTAAAATCAATCAGTATGGACGCAAACCGCGAGCGACACGGCATGAGCGCAGAGAATGCTCACGATGCCTTGCAGGATGTTAAAGATACGGCTAACCTGTTTATTGCTTACCAAAAAACCAGACGACAGATTTACAGAAATCTAAAAGTAGAAAAGACTTTCGCTAAAGGCTATTTTGTATGATTGATTATTACGACGATAAAGCATGGGCTTTGTTTAGAGACGGGTTGACAAAGGGTGTCTTTCAACTAGAGAGTAACCTTGGCAAGAGCTGGTCTAAAAAACTGGCTCCTGAAAACTTGGAAGAATTGGCGGCGTTGATTGCTATCATCCGTCCCGGTTGCTTAAAGGCTGTTGACCGTGGTAAAACCATGACTCAACGATTTGTGGATCGCAAGTGGCTGAAAGAAGAGGTTACTTACTTACACGAGTCTTTAGAGGATATTCTGAAACCAACTTACGGGGTTTTGGTGTATCAAGAACAAGCTATGCGTATCGCACAAAAGCTGGCGGGCTTCGACTTGCAACAAGCTGACGACCTTCGTAAAGCTATCGGTAAGAAGAAGGCTGACCTTATGGCGAAAGTAAAGAAGTCTTTCCTAGAGGGCGCAGCTAGTAAAGGAATCGTTAATAAGGACGAAGCTGAAGAGATCTTTGGCTGGATCGAGAAGTCATCTCGTTACTCTTTTAACAAGAGTCATGCGGTAGCTTACGGCTTTGACTCTTACTGGTCAGCTTGGTACAAAGCCAATCACACAAAAGAGTTCTTTCTGTCCTACCTATACCATGCGAATGAAAAGCAAGATCCTCATCAAGAAATCTATGAGCTTGTAAACGAAGCTAAAGCATTTGATATTACTGTATCCTGCCCGAAGCTAAGTCAGTTCTCGCTAAAGTTTGCTATCTTTGACGATGATATTCAGTTCGGGATTAAAGACATCAAAGGGTTGACAGGCGTGACTGGAGACAAGGTTGTAAAAGTTATTAAGGAAGTGTCGGTAGATATTGATAAGTCCCTACAAAATCTTACTTGGCTAGAGGTTCTTTTGTACTTAGCTCCCAAGATCAACTCGACAGCATTTAAAGCGTTAGCTTCCATTGGTTTCTTTTCGACTAAATCCACGGGTGTTACTAGGAACCAAGCTCTTTACGAGTATCAAATCTTTAAGAGGTTAACAAAGAAAGAGCAGGAATGGTTGCTGGATAATTATAATGACGACTGGTCTGGTCTAGAAGATGCTCTGCGTGCGCTGGGTAAAAAGAAGAAAGAGGGCGGTGGCTGTGCAAATGCTAATCGTGTTCAGATTGTACTGAATGAGATAGATATGCTAAACAACCCGCCTTACGACCTTTCAGACGATCCCAGCTGGATTGTACAACAGGAAAGTAAACTGTTGGGCTGTCCGATCTCTATGTCCAAGATTGATGCGGTGGATACATCTATTGCAAATACGACCTGTAAAGAGATCTTGCAGGGTAAAACCGGAGATAATATCTGTGTGGTAGCTAACTTAACTCGTGTTGCAACCCACAAAATCAAGAAGGGCAAAGCGAAGGGCGAGACGATGTGCTTCCTGACCATCGAAGATTCTACCGGAACCCATGATAGTTGCGTAGTATTCCCTAAGACTAGAGAGAAATATAGATATATATTGTTCGAAGATAACAACCTTATGCTGTGTGGCAAGGTCGAACAAGATAATTCATTTATTATTGAAAATATACATGAAATATAGTTGCAAATTACACGTTTGCTGACTATAATGTATTATAGGAGACATGATGAACGTATGCACGTTTGTTGGTGACATTTCAAGGCTGGAAGATTTTGGTAGTTATGCTGAAATTGATATCGACGTTCCAGAATATTACACCAACTCAAGAGGCGAGAAGAAAGTGGACTGGACTGTAGTTCCCTGTCGAGCCTACTCAACGGCTGGTGAGTACCTAACAAAAAACGCACACCGTGGAGACCATATAGCTGTTAGGGCTATGTTTAAAACGGATAATTACTTCAGAGTAAACGAATTCAAAATTATAAAGGACTAACATGAGAAAGAAACGTATTTTATTTTGTAGCGAAGCAACCTTTCTCAATACAGGATACGCCACCTACACTAGAGAAATCTTGAAATACCTTCACGGTACTGGAAAGTACGAGATTGCTGAAATGGCGTCTTACGGTATGCGAAATGACCCTAGAGCAGCAGATATACCTTGGAAGTTTTATGGTGTTATGCCACCAGAGGACGCATCTGACGAAGAAAAGAAGGCTTACGGAAGTAATCCAACCCATCAGTTTGGGGAATGGTGTTTCGAGCATGTTTGTTTAGATTTCTTTCCAGACATCGTTTGTGACATACGAGACTTTTGGATGCTGGACTTTGCCGAAAGAAGCCCGTTTCGCCCGCTATTTGATTGGGTGATCATGCCTACCGTAGATGCCAGACCGCAAGCTCGTCAATGGATGGCGACTTATAATGGAGCGGATGCGGTTCTAACATACTCTGACTGGGCGGGTAAAGTCCTGATGGATCAATCTGGAGGAAGCATCAAATACCGTGGAAGCGCGCCTCCTTCTGCTCATCCCGCTTACGCTCCAGTGGAAGACAAGCGCGCTCATAAGCAACAGTGGGGTTTAGACCCGGATTGCCAAATTATTGGAACCGTTATGCGCAACCAACGTCGCAAACTGTTTCCAGATTTGTTCGAAGCCTTCCGTCTATTCCTAGATAAACAAACTGATGACAAGAAATATTATTTATATTGTCACACATCTTACCCAGATTTAGGTTGGGATATACCAGAATTAATTCATCAACACGGTCTAGCTTCACATGTTCTGTTTACATATATATGTCCAGAGACCAAGAAGCCATTCCCGTCTTTATTTAGAGGTGCGGTAGCACAATCTCCATACACTGGGAAATGGGGAGCAACTCTGTCTAATGTTAAGAATGGCGTCTCTTATGAAGATCTTTCTAGTATTATTAACTTGTTTGATTTGTATACTCAGTACGCCAATTGTGAGGGCTTTGGTTTACCTTACGTTGAGGCTGCTGCTTGCGGTGTTCCTGTTTGCGGAACTGATTACTCGGCTATGGAAAGCGAGATGAGAAAACTGAACGGCATGATGTTTACTCCCGCAGCTTTATACAAAGAGTTAGAAACTGGCTGTTTACGAGCAGTTCCCGATAATGAGTACGCAGCAGAATGCTTTCTACACTTCTTTGGCGACAAAGTAGACCGAGAGGCTAAAGGTAAAGAGACACGCGAGCTGTTTGAAAAGAATTTCCGCTGGGAAGCTAGTGGCGAACAGTGGGCTAGAATATTTGACGCGATGCCGATCAGACCCTTTGAGCAAACTTGGGGTTCTCAACCTAGAGTTGCAGCTCCTGCAAATAAACCTAGTGAAGAAGAAGTGAAAGGAGCGCCAGCATCACAACTAGCACAATGGTTGATTAATAACGTGTTAAGAGAGCCACATAGGTTAAATAGTTATTTCGAATCACGTTTAATGAAAGATCTAATGTATAGAAGCTCCACCTCTTCTACTGGAGGAATGTACTTTAACGAATCTTCTGCCGCTTTTGACGGAAACCAAACTAGACACCCATTCGATTTCAATGTTGCATACAACCAAATGGCAGGCTTATGCCAAAGAAGAAATGACTGGGAACAAAAAAGGTATCAGGTTTTACAAGAAAAAGGGTTGCTAAAATGAAAACCGTTATTGTAACAGGATGCGCCGGTTTGCTTGGCGCGCACTTTAGTCGCTATCTTTTAGAAAAGGGCTATCGTGTACTTGGCATCGACGACCTCAGCGGCGGCTACTATGATTACCTACCAAATCACCCAAGATTTGAGTTTTGGCAGATAGATCTTAGCGACTGTGAACCCCTACAGCTGGATCATAATATTTTTACTGATCCTCGTCGCGATATCGTAGCCTGTTATCATTTCGCAGCATACGCAGCAGAAGGTTTGTCACCATTTATCAGAACATACAATTATACTAACAATGTATTATCATATACTAATATTGTAAATCAATGTATTGAACATGATGTAAAACTTATCTTCACAAGTTCGATGGCTGTTTACGGAGATCAGGAAGCGCCGTTCACGGAAGACATGCGCCCTGCTCCAATCGACCCGTATGGAATCGCTAAATACTCTGTCGAGCAGGATCTTGCAGTTGCGGCTGAGCAGCATGGGTTACGGTACACTATTGTCCGCCCACATAATATTATTGGTACTTATCAAAATATTTGGGACCGCTATCGTAACGTTGCAGGTATTTTTATCCGCAAAGTGTTGGACGGCGAACCGATGTTGATCTACGGTGACGGCCAGCAAACGCGAGCATTCTCAGATGTTCAGTATTATATGGAACCGTTCTACCAAATGATGTACGGTCACGACGGCGAGACCTTTAATCTGGGCGCAGACAAGGCATACACGATCAACGAGCTTGCTACGGTTGTGGGGCGAGTGGCTTATGATTACGGTTATTCTTCTCGTCACCAGCACGTCGAAGCCCGCCATGAAGTCAAGCACGCATACTGCGATCACGCAAAGGCAAAGAACCTGCTAAACTTTAGTGATGACACAGATCTTGAAGAATTGATTAGAGAGATGTTTCACTGGGCTATGGCTCAACCCAAGCGTGAACAAAAGACTATGGATTACGAAGTAACGAAGGGTATTTATGACTACTGGAAATAAATTACAACTACCAGATGTAGCAATTTACACATATTGCTGGGGAACCGAGCATGTAAAGCGATCTTTGCGAACTATGCTGATTAGTATGGATCAGGTAGACTTCAAGCGTTCTGTTCTGATTACTGATCCAACTAGAACAAGCATGGAAGAAATATCACTCATCCTAGATAAATACAATATCGAAGTTTGTGAAATGCGTTCTGAGCTAAACGAGAACATGTTAGACGATGATGAAAATAGGTTTGGTTTCAGGGATGACTTTCTAAAAGATGTTAAAAATTATATGACTGACGACTGGTGCTTGAACGTGCAGCATGATTCATGTGTTATCAATCCGTCATTGTGGGACGATAAGTTTATGGAATCGGATTACATTGGTGCGCCTTGGCCAATGCAAATCATTCAGTCAAGCGACATGGTGGCCGGAAGGATTCCTACGGAACAAATTCCTACGACAGTTGGAAATGGTGGCTTTTCTTTGCGTAGCAGAAAGTTCGTGGAGAATAGTGTGGGCCTAGAATCACATCATAAAAATGAAGACCTAAACATATGTATATTTAACTACCACCACCTCGCTGGCCGAGGTGTAAAAATAGCCGACGAAGCATTAGCCGCAAAGTTTTCATTCGAGCGACCAACTAAGCATACGGCTCGTGCAAACCCCCGGCTGTTTTTTACCTATGGCACTTTTGGTTTTCATGGGGATTTTAATACCGCTGGAATGAAATGGATTAGAAATTACAAATTAGGAGTTGAAATATAATGGAAAGACCTACAAATAGAGATTTTTATCTTGACTATGTAAAAACTTTGCTTCCAGATAACCCGAAGATTCTTGAAATCGGCGTGGAAGCTGGCCACTTATCAAAAAAACTAATGAAGGTATTTGATCCTTCAGAGCTACACCTGCTAGACCCTTGGGAATGGAATCCATCCAATGGTAAAATTTACCAACAGTCGCATATGAATGGAGTACCTACGGCTCACAGTAATGTGCATATGCAAATTGAAATTGAGAGATTATTTGCAAAAGAAATCAGAGACGGGGTGGTATTTACCCACAGGGGCTATTCTAGCGACTTGGTTGATAATTTCCAAGATGCCTACTTTGACTTCATCTATATTGATGGATGCCATTTATACGAGTCTGTAAAAGAGGATTTATATAATTACCTTCCCAAACTTCAAATAAATGGCGTGCTAGGCGGCCATGACTACATTAGTAAAGAAACTTTGTTTGTACAAGAAGGCGTCACATATACCAACCAGTTAGGCTATGGCATCAAGCAGGCGGTTGATGAAATGCTGGAAGATTTACAAGATATGAAAATGGTGGCATTAGTGTCAGATAATGAGCCATTCCCAGACTGGGCGATCAAAGGAGATGCAGTATGAAATTATTGTACATTGGATATTATAGAGAGCCTACCATCTGGGGACAGCAGTGCGTAGATACGGTAAGAGCTTTAGAAGAGATACCAGAGTTTGATGTGATTGTCAGGGCGTTGGAGCTGCGACCAAACGGAAATACTCCTGCAAGCATAATTGGTCTTGAATACAAGCCCATTGAAGGAGCAGAGGTCTGTTATCAACAAGTGCTTGACTCGCATTATGTGGGCAGTGAGGGTATTTTTAAACACACAAAGCATTTGACTGATAATATGAACATTATTCATCCAGATGTGCTGCGCCAAAAATATGAACCCCTGAATATCGAAGGGGCGAAAGGCTATAAATATTATACAATAACTGATGGGTCAAGAAAAGAAAGAATAAAATTAGACGGAGCATACGAGGAATTTGTAAAATATAATCGTTTTACTCCAGACTCTAATGCTACGTTTACAATATTTACATCTAACCCAGAAGCAGTACAAAAAGAGATTGCAGAAATTGAGGATGCTCAAAAAACCATTAGAACAATTATTGTTCCGATAGAATCTACAGAAGTCCCATTGCCTCAGATCCATAATTGGGGAGATGAGTATATCAACCTCACGCCCTATAAAGGAAGCGGTGCAGTTTCCAGTCAGGACTTCGGTTATCATGCTCAAATGGCTGAATTTTTTGGAAGACGATCTTGGATGGGCATGGAGAGTAAAAATTTTAATGAGTGGCTTGAAAACCCTGTTGCTTATGATCTATCATGGAGAAAAACGGGAATGACACATTGCGCTGGATGGTGGGAATCAAATAAAGAATATTTGAAAAAAGGAGTGTTAGATGCACAAGACTAAAAATCTATTTAAAAAAATTCAGGGTAGACCTGATAATAAATATAATATTCTAACGTTTAATACTCATGAACGTTATCAGACTAATCAGTGTTTGACGGGTCATAACTTTTACGCATTCAGCTGGCCGCAAGGTAAGGATTGGTTTACAGAACATGCTCCCATACCAGAGAACTACTATCAGATGCCAGAAGGTAGTTTCTTTACCGGTATTGGGTTTGACTTCATCTTAGCGCATAGCAAGTTTGGTCAGTTACAGGTGGCCCAACAAATTAATCAGCATCTACAAATTCCTATTTTGTGCCTAGAGCATACCTTGCCGTTAGAACAATGGCCTAACGAACAACTAGAGCAGTACCAAAATTTTTATGGCGATGTTAATGTATTTATTACTGAGTATTCTAAAAATAAATGGAATATCAATGCGCCTAGCGACGTTATCTATCATGCTGTAGATACCGACTTGTTCAAGCCAGCCGGACCAGAAAGAAAAGGCGTTTTAACAGTAGCGCATGATTTTATCAACCGTGACTACGCCCTGAACTATCGGGGGTGGGAAAGAATTACTCAAGGTCTTGATCGTAAGGTCGTAGGAGCTACTGAGGGGCTGTCAGAAGCCGCTAAAAGCGTAGATGAACTAGTACAGGCATATCAGCAAGCTGCGGTCTATATCAATCCTAGCACGCTAAGTCCAGTGCCAACGTCGATGCTAGAGGCGATGGCTTGCGGCTGTCCAGTTGTTAGTATGAATAATTGTGCCATCCCAGAGTTTATCGAGCATGGCGTAAACGGGTACTTATCTAACGATGAGGAAGAGTTGAGGTTATGGATCAAGCACTTATTCGACAAGCCAGAAGTAGCCCATCAAATGGGCGAGGCAGCTAGAAAAACAATTTTAGAGAAGTGTAGCAAGGAACGCTTCATTTTAGAGTGGAATAACATTTTTGACAAAACTTACGAGGTAATTAAATGAAAGTTCAGATTTTAAATCGTGCATATGAAAAAGAGATTTCGGGTTATGATATTGTTGAATGGGAAGGAGATGGGTTTACTAAATTCTATCAATATAGTGATAACCAGCTTGAATTCATTCTGGCTCCAGAGATTTTGGGCTATGTCCCCGTCTCTTCTTATCAAGAGGTCGTGAAGGTTTTGCTATCTAAACTAAGAGTCAACGGAGAAATTGTTGTCGGTGGTACATCTCTACACGCCTTTGCTAATAAAGTAAAAGACGGTGAGATTGACCAAGATACAAGTAGCGCCATTGTAGCGAAAAGCGTATCTATGGGAGAGGTACACAAAATATGTGACTTAATCAACAGCATGGGTAACTATCAAGTAAGCTGGTCTACTTCTGGAGTTAATTATGAAATCAAAATCCGCCGCGTTTAGTTGCTCAGGATGCTGGTTTGCCGATTTAGCAGGTCAGTTTGATGAAGAGTCTTGGCAAATCGGCTGTGAAGCTGATAGAGACGCTTTGTTCACCGACCCTATTACTAATCGCACAGACTTTAAAGACTTCCCTAAGTACAGGTCTTTAGACAGATTTTGTAATATGTATAGAGGTATTGATTGGGCGATGGATAGAGGCGGACAAGATAATATTAATTTGCATAACGATGAATATATGTTAGAGTTAGCCAGAAAAGAAATTAAGCCATCTTTTGGCGTGGTCATTTTTACCAACAAAGAAAGCACTGAAGCGCAAGTAAGAGAAACTTTAGATTCGATTATCAAAGCGCAAGAACTCTACGACAAGAAACGGGTTGGTACAATGATTTCTTGGTTACCAAATTTTAGTCTTGGGGTAACGCTAAATGTTGTCAATCAGTATTACGAAAAACTGAGACTGCGAGGAATAACTCATGCGTACCAAGATAACACTTTGGCTACATCGCAACTAAGAGAAAAAGAGGCTTTCACGCTTTTTTCTAAAGTAAGCTATTACATAAAAATAAAAGCTGGAGATACTATCCAAGAAAGAACTTTTAAAGATGTGGACGCTACCATAAATGACTACATGGAAAAAATACTAGTGTTTCATTACGGAGATGCTTATATTCTTGATGGGCCTTTAGTCAGAACTACATATCTACAGTTTGGTCAAGATTATAATTTTATGCAGGAGGAGTTAATTAAGAAAGCCAAACAGGAAGGTTTTTACACAGAGGTATGAGAAAACAATACGTAATCAGTCCGAAACAAACTAGGCCAGATTTTAAAAGATCTGAGTTAGTTTCTGTCATACTACTATCAGAGAATCATGGCTATAGAATGAAGTCATACGGCCCGATATCTCTAGTAGAGGTTGGCAACAAAACACTTCTGGAGCATCAGGTAGATGCTATAAGTTCGGCTTTTATAAATTTTGAAGTCGTTCTTTGTGCGGGGTTCGAAACTAATAAAATATACAACTTTGTAAAAAGCAAATATGGTCCCAGCTGTAGAATCAGAATAGTAGAAAACCAGATGTATTACCACTCTAATTGCTGCGAGAGCATCAGGCTTTGTATGAACAATGTAATGACCGACAAGATAATTATATGTGGAGGTGGCGTTCTTCTAACCCCACATTATCTTAAACACTTAGATCTAAGAAAGGCATCTCTGCTATATCAAGACAGCGAGAAAAAAGACAACTTTGACGTGGGCGTTATAGAGAATAATAACCGTTTAGAGATGTTGTCACTGGCCGCTAAAGAAAAATCTTGGACAGAGCTTTTTTATATTTCCGGGAACAGGCAGATCGGCTCGTTCTACAATATAGTATCTAAGCCCGAGTTCAAAACAAAATTCTTTTTTGAAGCAATTAATAACTGGGGTGCAAGGGGTAGCATCTGTACTTCAAAGAATAGCTCTGACCCCATCGTTAAAATCAATAACATAAAGACACTTAAAAGGGTGAACAATGAAAATTTTACTGGATAATTACAACGATCTCTACAGTACAGAAGCCTCTGCTCTTCATCAGTGCTTAGTCCGAGTCGGAGTGGACGCTCACATTTGGGAAAATAAAAATATTAGCGCTTTCGACGCATTCGACCAGATCGACCCAGACGTATTTATTACTTCTTATATGATGTTGACTGAGGATGTTCTGAAACGCCTTTCTGGTACAAAAATATCCGTTGTTATCAAAGTAGAAGGAATCACCGAAAACGGTGCGGCTGATCTTGAGAATCTATTAACAACGTCTAAAATTAACTGTCCTTTCGTTTTCTATAGCTTTAAAAAACCTTCTGGGTTCAATAAGTTGAAGGCTGTACAGATTATGCCAGCTGCTGATATATTTATTCCAACTATCGAGGGTGGTAGAAAAATTCCTTGCGCAATCATCTCTGACGGAGATTTCAAAACGCCTGAATACACAGAGGTGTATCACAAGGTGGGCATGGCTACTGAGGCCGTCAACGATGCAGACGTTACTATGAATATCATTGACCTTAACCGATGCGCTAGTATGTATGAAAACGTGGAGCTTTGTGGATCAAATCAGAATTTGATGTGCGGTCAGTTATTTTTTGATATGACCCTAAAAGTTTCTGGTAAGTGCGTTTTAGATGTTACCGATGAGAATAGAGAAATGATTGTTACTTTTATGGAAGATTTGTTTCCAGAACTTTCAGAAAAACCCGATGAAGCTAAGCGCTACGTACTTTCCACAGTGCTTAGTAAGCACACCTGTCTCAACAGGGCAGAAAGGATGATGCAAAATCTAAAGCTTGAAGAAGTTTGCTTAAATCTAAGAAAACTGCAAGAATCTTTGAGAAACAACTTGCAAAATCCGCGCAGCTAGACTATAATATAGTAAGGAGAAAAATATGAACATACTAATACAATTTCCAACCTACGGACGGGCAGAGAGATTCTTGGATGTGTTAGATCAGTACGTCAGTATGAGTAGCGCAGAAAACGATATATATTTTAATATCAACTGCGATTCGGCTGATTTGACTATGACTGGCAACAATATTCAAAAGAGTGTTGCTGAGATTATGGAGCAAAGATTAAACGCTTGCTATTCCATTAACTACGATTCCAATACGGAGAAAATCAGTGCTATTAACGCTAATATCGCCAATCTTGACTTTGACTGGAGCATTGTTGTTTGTGCTAGTGATGATATGGTTCCAAGAGTAGATGAATGGGATTTAAAAATAACCGATGCCATGCAGGAATATTACCCCAACTTGGACGGGTGCGTACACTTTAACGACGGAAATACCAATGGGAACCTTATTACTTTTTCTATCCTTGGTCGAAAACTTTATGAACATTTTGGGTACATTTATCACCCTGATTATAAGAGCCTTTACTGTGATGATGAATTCACTCAGGTCGTCCGGTCTATGGGTAAAGAAACTTATATCAACGAAGTGATTGTTAGCCATGAACATTACAGTATCGAAGGTAGCCAAAATCACGGCATACAAGATATCGCTACGGTAAAAACCATAGCATTCTCTGGCAGAGATCAACAGGTATTTGCAATGCGCCAAGGTTTAGGATTTCCTAAAAAGAGGATTACTAAAGACTGATGAAAGTTCTAATTAATTATGCCGATAAAAGATTTTACCAATCCCAAAAGGAAAACTCACGAACAGCAATTAGCGCAGGCGGTTTTGATTCATCTGTCTCTTACGAAAGAAGAAGTCTAGAACAAAAGTATCCACAAGTCTACGAAGAGTATTCAGAGATACTTAACGCAGAACGAGGAGCTGGTTATTGGGCTTGGAAGCCTCTGCTGATCAAGCATCAATTTGAATTGTGGCATAGAGGGGTATACAAAGACGATGATATAGTAATGTACTCTGACTCTGGTGCGACGTTCGCTAAAAACCTACAGCCGCTATTTGATAAAATAGAAAAAGAGCCTATGGGTATTGCAGCTTTTCGTCTAGCGGGCCTGCATTACGAATGTCAGTACAATCGCAAAAAAGTTGTCGAGGCTTTTGGTTTGAATCCTCACGATATTGGCAGAACCCCGCAGCACATGGCTAGTTTTGTTTTGTTTAGAATGTGTTCATCCGCAGAAAAGATTGTTGACTTCTGGCTGAGTAAATGTCTAACACCAGAGCTAATTATGGATCAACCTAGAGATCCAGACGAGTATACAAATTTTGTAGACCATAGACATGACCAAGCCCTATGGAGTCTAACCGTCAAGAAATTTGGCGTGCCAGTTTACCCAGATCCTACTCAGTGGGGTCTGCAACACGGAGAAAGCGCAGTCAAAGACTTCTACATACAACATCACAGGAGCAAAGACTAATGCCTAAGAACCCACATAATATTAAATTTAGTATACTATCATTAAGTATACCTAGCCGTATAGATAAATTTGCGGCACAGGCTCAGAAAATACTCGGTCAAATTGGTGATCGACAAGATGTAGAGCTTATATCACTTATGGACAACAAGTCTTTACATATTTACCAAAAGCGTAACCATATGTTAGATATCGCTCGTGGTGACTTTATTGCTTTCTTGGACGACGACGATGGCATATCAGATGATTATGTAGAAGTTATTGTAGACACTGTCAACAGAAACCCAACCGCTGACGTGATCTGCTTCAACCAGAACTGCTGGATCAACGGTAAACATTGCAAAGTGATTACAGATATTGATAACCCACAGGAAGACCTCATGCCGCATCCTACGGACCCTATGGCTTATAAGGACATGTTGCGTAAGCCTTGGCACTGGTGCGCTTGGAACCGCAATCTAGCGACCTCAGAGCAGTTTGTGGCGAGCTACTCATTGGGTGGCACAGGTCAGTCTACAGAAGATATTGACTGGCTAAACAGGCTGTATCCAAAAGTTAAGAACGCAGTGAGTATTGATAACTACTTACATATATACCAATACGACGCCAGAACAACGGAGTCATTTTTACGATGATTATAGACACAGTTATTACATCCGCAAACTTTCATCCAGACTATTTTACTTTTGTTAAGCCTTGGCGTGAATTTTGGTCCAAGATGGGGAAACTAACCCACCTGTGCTACGTTCGCACTGGAGATGAATTCCTAGACGAAGTTGCTGAACAAGCTATAAATCCAGATTCAATTCATTATAGAATAGAAAATATGGACTACGGTATTCAGGCTAAGCTGGCTAGGTTTTATACGGCATCTCAGCTCGAAGGAACTTGGTTGATTACCGATGTAGACATGATGCCAACTAATCGTTCGTTTTTAAAGCCATACGAAAGCGTGCCGCAGGACCATTTGGTTCAGTTTGGAGTTGACCACTTTTCTTATCAGCGCGCTCCTGACATTGGCAAGTGGCCAAGTCATGGCGTTGCTGGAAGCAGCAAAACTTTACAAGAAATCCTGCGTTCCGACCAAGTAGAAAGTATGGAGCAATTGGTCGATGGCTGGAAGAGAAGGGTATGGCAAGATCCGAGATGTAATCCCGGCAATAATTTCTCGGGCTTCTCTGACGAATCCCTAATGAGAGAACTGGTTAGGTCATGGAATCAGCCAGATAGAATAAGTAAAATTATGAGGACAGATGTTCCGGGAGAATACTCGCACGTTCCAGTGTACGGCAGGCTATGTAGGTCTCATCATCATTCATTAGACAATGTTGATCTTAGTAAATATTACGAAGCTCATGGGCCACGACCTTATCACACCAACAAACAATGGTATAACAAACTAAAGGAAGGATTAAAATGATTCAAACCATCAAAGAACACTTTGTAAACCCAGATCTTATGAAAAAGGGCGGCTGGGTTTTAGACTTAGGTTGCGCAGGTTTTGAACATGCTATTCATTATGTAGAACAGGGATTTAACGTAATCTCTGTTGAGCCAGCAAGATTTGGCCCACAGTACATACCCCCTGCTCAACTAGTAGTATCGGATAATTTTCACATGGTTTGTAAAGCGTGTGTTGGAATCAAAGAGTCTGACACAATGACTTTCTACGAATACGGATGGGGAGGCGCGAACTCTTTGTATATGAAACCAGAGATGTTGAATCAGCCAAAGTATGAGGGTCACGGCAAAAATCCATTCAAGTCTGCTTACGAAGTGCCTCTCACAACTATTGAAGAGATTATGGGTGAATTTGGAGTAGACTTTTTTGAATACATTAAATTTGACATTGAAGGCGCAGAATACCAAATCCTAGAAAACTTTCCAGAAAAATGCACCAAACAGTTCTCTGTAGAGTTTCACGACTTTTTTGATCTAAGTCCCAACCCAGATAATCCAGATGTTTGGCACGACAAGTTAAATAGCGAGATATTAACTGACTACCAGAAGGTGACCGAGAGGCGTGGCTGGAGGAACAATATTGATGATTGTCTATACGTCAGGAAGGATCTTCTGTGAACAAAGTAACAACTATATTTACTGTTTATAAAAGAAAATCTCTAGAAGAGCAGATTCAACGCATGAAGGCTCAGACAGTTGACTCTGATTTTATAGTGTGGCAAAACGAAAGCCATGTAGACATATCTGACTTAGTAGAAAAATATAATCTAATACACATACAATCAAATCATAACTGGAAATATCACGGTAGGTTTACTATACCTTTAATGTTACAAACTGAGTACACCGTTATTTTAGATGACGATACCTTACCAAACCCCTTATGGTTAGAAAGCTGTATCGAGCTATGCGAGCGAGAAATATGTATTGTTGGCGGTAATGGAAGGTTAATCAATCCTCAAAACTTAATTCGAAATATCGCTGTTGACCAGCCGGATAAAGATCATGAAGTAGACTTTGTGGGACATGCTTGGTTTTTTAGAACTGAGTGGAGTCGTTTATTTTGGCAGGACGAGATGTACTCCCTGTGGACAGCGGAAGATATAGCATTTTGCGCTGCATTAAAAGTCAACGGCGGTATTAAATCTTTCGTGCCAGACTTTACCGTAGAGGAAAGAAGAGGGGATTCTGACAAATGGAAGTTTGGTGTTGACGAAAACGTTATCCAAGACCCTGCTCATATCAATAAGCACTATCAAGAACGTTTGCACGTAGTGCAGCAATATTTAAACAAGGGGTGGAAAATATGTCTCTCTTAATCGCGTTCGGAACTAGACCCGAATGGATTAAAATCAAGCCCGTAGTTGATGCTATAGGCGGCATGATAGATTACCGCTTGTTATACGTAGGACAGCACACAGACTTAATTGACTCCACTGTGCATGAATACGGATACAAAACTCTGCCAGTAAAAGACAATGGTAAAAACAGGCTTGATTCTATTATGTGTTCTGTTATGGACGGTATTGATCAGCACTTAGACGGAATAACACATGTTATGGTGCAGGGCGATACGACTACGGTTCTTGCTGTGTCGTTAGCCTGTTTTCATAGACGTATCAAAGTAATTCACCTAGAAGCAGGTTTAAGAACCGAGTTCAATGATGGACCATACCCAGAAGAATTTAACCGGAGAGCGGTTGGTAATTTGGCCTCACTACATCTATGTCCAACCGATGCGGATAGAAACAATTTATTGCAAGAAGGAATACTTCGCGACAGTGCTAAAGCCGTGACTGTGGGAAATACTGTGCTAGACAATTTGTACGGGCAAAAGTCAGAGGGAGAAAAGTACGTACTCGTAACCATGCACAGGCGAGAAAACCAAGACAAGATGGAGCAATGGATAGAAGCTATAAATGCTATAGCAAAAGACTATGATCAATATGAGTGGGTGTGGCCTGTACACCCTAATATGAAACATCTAAAGTCTAAAATTAAGTTCGGCGCCTGCGACCCTATGCCACATAAAGAACTGATCAAGACTTTAAAAAACAGTAAAATTGTAATTACAGACAGTGGCGGTATCATAGAAGAAGCTTCTTTCTTTAAAAAGCAGATATTAGTTTGTAGGCAGGGCATCGAAAGGCATTGCCCCTCTGCCACAGAAGTTCACCGGATTGATGACTTACGTGATAATTTTGAACGTTATATTGATCAGCCTGTAACAAGGGCTTGTCCTTTTGGTGACGGTCAATCAGCGAAAAAAATTGTAGAAGTCCTAAAGGAGATGAGATGGTAGGAATTTACCCAGATAAAAGCTTTGCGCGTGACATACAGATCTTACATAAAGCAATAGAAGAAAAACGACCTTTTACATTGTCCAAGTTCGCAGATGGCGAATGGATGGTTATGGAGAATAAAGATTTAGATAATCGAGAGTTCCAGTATCGCGTCAGTGATGGTAGGCAAGGGCCAGAATTCACTAGAGCGCGAGATGCGCTGATAGATTCTTTTCGGTATCAGCACCCTCAGTATTATGTAGGTATTTCTTGCCCCTGCTGCCAAGGGGACAACTTCGAACGTATGATAAAATTTAGCAAACAACCGAAAGAGCGTCTAACATGGGCTAATATATGGGTGAACACTAATTACGGCTACTTCTTAGGAAATATTCTCCCAGAATTCAAAAATTACGAAGTGCATCTCGTCGCCAACGAAGCGGGTCATTTTGGAAACATTCCGTTTCCAGTAAAGATGGCTTGGCTTGTTTCCAATAATGCTTGGGTTGAAGACTGGGATATGATCGAGAATCTTTGCACTGCCGCTAAGAGCGAGCAGGGCGCACTCTTTTTGTTTTGCTGCGGGCCTTTTGGTAACATACTAGCCCACAAACTTACTGAAGCATCAGACAAAAACACCTATCTAGACATTGGTTCAACACTGAACCCCTTCCTAAAGGTAGAAGGTTTTAAGAGAGGCTATTTTAATAGTTGGCAATCTAGAAATCCTTGTACTTGGGGGGAGGTCGAGAATGACACCATTGCAACATAATATGCTATCCGTTCTACATGATGGTGAACATTGCTACTTTACAAAATTTGAAATGCTTCGAGACACCCTGACCGAAATTATGAAAAAGGATAAGCCTTGCGTGCTTATTAGTGGCAACTCAGATTATACACACGATGCGAACAGTGTAAACTGGATGCTAGAAAACACGTCCGTTAAATCGTTCTATGCGCAGAATTTAAATTGTTCTCGCGAGAATGCTTATCAGGTTCCTTTGGGTATAACGAATGTAACCGACTGCGCAAGAGGTCCAGAGCATGGAGCAAACTGGAGTCAAAACCCTAAACATGCTGAAAAGCTGTCTCATATGTTTGATGATAGCAGTACACCTACCCGATTAACTTATGCAAATTTCAGAATATCAACCAATGCCATTGAGCGTCAAAAGTGCGCTAGTACATGCAGAATAGCTCCATTCCTGACCCTTGAGACACACGGAGCTGATCTAGATCATTATATAAAACAATGCAGAGATCACAAGATGACTGTGTGTCCAGAGGGCAACGGAATTGACACCCATAGAATGTGGGAAACGTTATATTTAGGTAGAGTGCCTATCGTTAAAAAACATACAGCACTTTCTCAATTCGAAGATTTGCCCGTAGTATGGGTGGATCACTGGAAAGAACTGTTAAACCCCGAGCTGTTAATCGAGAAGTACGAACAGGTTAAGGACAATCCTAAAGATAAAATTTATGCTGAATATTGGTTAGAACATATCAAAAATAGAATAGGAGAAATTAAATGAAAAAGATTTTAGTCACGGGTGCTTCAGGCTTCTTGGGAAAGAATCTGGTTCCTTATCTAAAAAACAAAGGCTACGATGTTTATGGAGTAGGCTCTAATATATACGACCTGCGAGATTCTTATGCCTGCAAAAAGATGCTCGAAGAAATTAAGCCAGACGTTATTGTACATGCCGCTGGTAGCGTTGGCGGTATTCTAGCCAACCAAGAAAATCCCGGCAAGTTCATGTACGAGAACATGGCTATGGGTATGAATATGTTAGAAAGAACTAGACAATACAAGGAGAAATATAATAAAGATGTTAAATTTATTATGCTTGGCACTGTTTGTGCTTACCCTAAGTTTACACCTGTCCCGTTCCAAGAGTCTGAACTATGGAACGGATACCCAGAAGAAACCAACGCTCCATATGGAATTGCTAAAAAGGCGTTGATGAAGCTGGGCGAAACATACCACGAGCAGTATGGTTTAGAAGTAGTAAACCTAATCCCGGTTAACATGTACGGGCCTTACGATCATTTTAATCTCACAAGTAGCCATGTTATACCAGCCCTGATCTTGAAGTTTTATCAAGCGCTGGTTGATGAAAGCGACAAAGTACACGTTTGGGGAACCGGCAGCGCGTCTCGTGAATTTCTTTATGCTCCAGATTGTTGCGAGGCTATCACGTGTGCTATTGAAAAATCTGTTGGGCCAGAACCAATCAATATCGGAACCGGCCAAGAGACTACCATCAAAGACCTTGTTTTGCAGATTGCGCAAATTATGGAGTTTGACGGCGAAGTTCACTTCGATGCACGAAAGCCGGACGGTCAACCTAGAAGGTGTCTAGACACATCTAAAGCAAAAGAACTACTGGAATTCGAAGCGAAGACTGACTTGACACACGGCCTAATAGAAACCCGCGATTACTTTGTAGGAAAAAGATTAGAGCGTATGAATCTTAAATCTTATATCGACCCAAACAATCCCGAAAGGAAACTAAAATGAAAATTGCTTTTTACGTAGACAGCACAAACTCTCAGCCAAGAAATATGGAAATTTATAAAACCCTAAACACCTTGGTTGAGGAAGGAAAGGTGTCAGACGCTTGTTTATTTTTTAACAACATAGACTATGTTCCTGTGCAGACCAAGTTTGGGATGTTTAATTCTCATGACATGTGGCATTATACTGGTAATCTCATCACCACATCAGTAGAAAATACTATGAGAGCCGCTAATACTGTTAATAAATTTAATATTTACTACCTGTATGATAAGTCACAAAAGGACTTGCCCGGACTTATGAATAGTCTTAACTTAAACGTAAAAGTATTAACCACCACGCAAGAAGATCAACAAGAGTACTACCGCTTGACTGGAGAGAAGCCCCATCTTCTAGAAAGTCTAGAGAATGTTTTTGATTTAGGAGTATTTTAACATGAATGAATTTGACAAAACCGTAATCAGAATGTACAATGAAGATTGTAGTACATATGAAATCGCCAAAAAATTGGATACTTACCCAAACAAGATAAGAAGAACCTTGAAGAAACACAAGATTCCCTTGAAGGATAAAAGTCAAGCTCAGAAAATTGCTTTGCAGAAAGGTCGCAGTGCGCACCCGACCGAGGGCAAAAAGCGAACCATTGAAGAGCGCGTGAAGATTAGCCAGAGCCTAGAAAATTATTGGCAGGATATGAGCGACCGAGAAAGAAAACGTAGATCAAAACAGGCTAAAGACAATTGGAGAAATATGCCAGATTCGGTCAAGGAATCCATGAGGTCTAAGGGAATTGCTGCGATCCGCGCGGCTGCATCCGAAGGATCTAAGCTAGAAAAGTTTTTTGAAAAACGTTTAATAGAAGCCGGATATAGAGTACAACTACACAAATTGCTAATTCCGTCAGAAAATCTGGAAATTGACTTGTATATTCCGGGTTTGCAGACTATAATAGAAGTAGATGGACCTTCTCACTTTTTACCCATTTGGGGTCAAGAAAAGCTAGACAAGCAGATTAATGCTGACTTGAGAAAAACAGGGACTCTTTTGACAAAGGGGTATGTAGTGATTAGGGTAAAGTCTCTGGGCCAAGAGTCTCTTGCAAAGAAAGAGCAGATGATTGATAGTTTGATTGATCATCTAAAAAGAATTGATAATAAGAAACCTAACCGTAAAGATCGTTTTATTGAGGTAGAATAATGGAAGAATTGTTTGAAGGACTGGGAACAGTCCAAGATGTTGATACTAGTGTAACTGATGTAGTTCAGTCCGATGGGCCAGATCCTACGTCTCCCGAGTGGAATGACTACGTTCTGAGTCTATTTGAGAAGAATGAAATGTACGACGGGCGACCTTTGTGCCACGGTTTGAGACGTGTGGCAGAGCTGTTGTTGGGTCGTATCGTTTCCAGTCGTCCCACGCAAATCTTTGCTCCGCAAAGCGGTAACGAGATTGGCCGCGCCACTGTGGTTTGGGAGCTAATTTTCGATGACGGGTCTTTGTTCTCTGATGTAGCAGACTGCTGGGAGGGTAACACAGACGACGCATTCTGCGTGTTTAACACCGCTACAGCAGCTACTCGTGCAGAAGGACGGGCTTTGAGAAAGGCTCTTAGACTGCGAACAGTAGCCGCTGAAGAGATGACTAGCAAGGATACGGCCACTGTAGCTAGAAGTCTTAGCCAAACAAAAGCAGTCGTGCAGGAGGAATTTGATGACAATCGAAAGATGACTCCTAATCAAGCAAACCTGTTAAACAAGATGGGAAGTCAGTATAATATTGATTTGACCAAAATGTTTAAACTGAAGTTAAGTGCAAATCCAGCAAGACTCACAGTTAATACCGCTAGTGATGGTATTAAGCTACTACATAAATATCAGGCTGATACAAGTACAATCCCTGATGAAATCCTTGGTTTTAATGAAGAATGGAGAGGTTAATTAATGTCTACTTACCATAGTAAAAACGGTCGCTTTAGTATTGAACTAGAAGATGCAGATCAACGCACTATGTTCCAACAGGTTGCGCGGTTCCAAGAAGTCTTCGAGGAAGATACTTGCGGCAAATGCAAAGGTGATAATCTTAGATATGTAGTCCGTAATGTAGATGATAATCAATATTATGAACTTAAATGTCAAGACTGCCTTGCTAAGTTAGCTTTTGGCTCTATGAAGAAAGGCGGGGGTCTGTTCCCGAAACGAAAAGACGGCGACGATTGGTTGCCAGATCGTGGATGGGTGCGATGGAACGCTAAGACGGGCCAGAACGAGTAAAGGCATAAAAAAAGGGGGCGAAAGCCCCCTTGCTTTTTTGATATCTATTACTTGCAGCAGCAACATCCAAAGCAACGCTTGAGAGCCTTGCGAACTGGACGACATTCATCAATTTTGCGAATGGCACTGCGAACAGGTTGTTTTTCTTGCACTTTGCGTACCACATTCACGGGTACACAAACAATCCTTTTTACTGCATTTCTGACTGGTTGGCAGCATTGCGCAGAAGCTGCATTAGCAACTGCAAAAGTCATAACCAAGGCCAGAACGATAGTAACGATTCCTTTCATGATATCTCCTTATAGATATTCTAGAGTAAAGTAAAGACCGTAATCAGTCTTAGATCCAATTGAGTCAGGTGACGCGCTAAGAGCAACGTACCAGTCATGTCTTTTAGCTTGATGGTTTGCTCCATCTTGGAACTCCCAATTTCTGTAACCTCCGTCAAACTCGGGAGGATTAGCAGCATTTGAGTCAGTATTCATACCAGAAGCTCCGGGAGAGCTTGTTAATACCATATCATCTGGCGCTCCTCCGTCGTCCATGTATTCTACCCAAGCGTGTTCATCAGTCACACCTCTGAGATGAAGTCTGTTATCTACACCCTGTACGGGGTTAGGATGACGAACTTCGTAGACTTTGGTGGTAACTCCCTGAGCATGAGTATCAATATCATTTCTGTCAAAAATTCTAAGGCGACAATTTTGAACTCTAACGTAATCGTCATTAGTAAAACGAATATTTAGTGTACTTTGATAGTTTGGACATCCAGAATTACCAATAGTAGCAGATTCATTGATAATCATGCCGCTATTAGAAGCTGCCGCCGTCGTATCATATCTATTATTGTATGCCTGAATATCCTCATCTGTACCCGTAGCATCTGTTACGTAGGTAGCTATTTGATAAGAGTTGACAGGGACAGAAACGCCAAAACTACCGCCAAAAAAGCCTAGTCCTGAGCCAGCCCCATGCCCAATTAATGTGGGTGGATTGTTATATTGTCCAATCCCAACAGATTCATTATTTGTAAAAAATTCAATTCTAGCCATTTTAAGATCTCCTATAGAAAGATTCTGGTATATTATACACCAAAAAGTTAATTATTCTCCAGTTATTTGTAGTTCGATGTACTGCTCATCCGCTGCCTCCGGCTGGCCAAAGCCAGCATAGTAGCGATTATCACCGCCACCGTCGCTTGACATATGCGTCATATTAATATCATTATGAAAGAAGAAAAATAGGTCATATTTGGCGTAAGGAGAAGCCTCTTCTGCATCAATAAGAAGTGTAGTCTCCGTAACATCTGATACAAAACCGTATTGTTGCGCACTTTCTGATGGCAATCCGGGGATTGCTGATATTAGTTTTTCCCGTTGTAGGTATCTAGGTTTTTGGTCTATTTTTGCTCCGCTGGCAACTTTTACATTGACATAGAAAGCTCTGAAAAATGCACCACCGCTACTTGATTCTAAAGTAAAGATACCAATACCTTCTCCTTCTACTCCTTCTAACTTGTCCTCCCGCCTTGTCGCTGAACTAGCCTCAGCTTCTCCGTATTCAAGAATTTTAAAGCCAGTGATTTCTCTATTCTCACCCCCTACGCTGGTTACTTCGTAGCGTATGCCATATTGATCGTTGCCTATAATATCTCCCACCACATATCCTTGGCCTTGATCAATTACAACTAGCTTGTCTGTAGCCACGTAAGCGTACTGGACATCTGGTCCGCCCTCTTCTTCTGGCAAACCGTCGCCTATGAATTGATCTCTTGTTATAACGTCAGGACCGGGGACTGCAATTATCTCGTCTTCAGTAGTATTACTAGCATTCAATGGCATACTATAATAAAAATATTGATATCTATATGGTAGTAATTTACCTACTCGTGTGACATTTAAATGTGATCTGTTTGTAGGTAGTGGTTTCACGCCTTCACCAACAATATGATCAGAAAACGTTGAAGTTAAATTTTGTAGCGGCACAGGAATATATACTGTTTGCCCTGTAGACTCTAGTGTCTCTTCAGTAGCTACTGCTTTGGAAGGCTCTCGCACTCCGACCTCTGGGATGTCTGGACCGCCAGTAATATCTTTATCAAATCTTAAAACTTCTGGCGTGTTATCAACAGTGTATACAGCTTCATCGGTAAATGGCCAAGCCTCTCCAGCAGTGGCTTCTTCTAAATAATCAGCTTCGTGTTCTGCTGCGGTTTGCCCGATAGCGTGATAGCCCTGATAATCTGGACGAGGATTAAAGTGATGTACGCAAAAGTTAGGACCGTCAAAAACAGTTTGTTCTCTTGGATGCCAATGGAACATTGTTACGCATAAATTTGTAGTTTGCACACCGTTAAATCGGTCAGCTCCAACATCCCAAGTTTTTTGCCATGTGCCATTTAGTCTTCGTTTTGCCGCCATGCCAATCTGAGTGTTTACTTTGTAGTTAACTTTTGTATTCAGTGTGCATGTACATTGGGCAGCAATAACACCGTAGCCGTTTGCTCCGATTCTGGAAGTTCCTGCGTCTCTCCATGAATTCATATCATTGTTTTTATAATTATACGTATCCCGCCACCAAAACCCGTAATCAATACCCGGAAGATCTTCTGATCCCTGCCAGAAATTAAATGTATGAATCTGGTTGCCTACAGCTTGCCATTTTTCTAAACCTTGAAGGTCCGTCCCATCAACGGTTCCTCGCATATCTGAGAACAAATACCTTAGCCCGATTTCCTGCGATTCCTGACCAGTGAAAGGGTTTTCGCTTCCTTGGTTTATTGGCCTTGGCGGATTTTCATTCCAAGCCACATTCCAGCTATGAACCCAATCGTTACCCCAAATTGGTGGTGTTGTGTTTAAGCCAGCAGCTAGAGTATCTTGATGAAATGACGAGCTAGTGTTTGATCCAGCGCTAGATATAGGGTTTAAAAAAGTATTTCTATCTAATATATGATATTGATTGTGAATGTTAGTTTGGCTTTTCATTTGTCTGCCCGCCGCAGCAGCATGAGAGCCGCGCATAGTGTTTGGCCAAAGCACTGCTCCCCACGGTGCTTTCTCAACTTCCCAAGCTTTTGGCGCACCTTCGCCGTCATCGTTGGGTGTACTAGGATCGCCAAAAAGACCTCTTTCTGGAACCAAAGCCCCCTTACCATCAAAAATATTCCTTTCAGGTACGGGTGTTTGCCCAGCAAAATATTCAAATATATTAACTGATTTATTGAACAGTCTCGGTGCTTGGGCAGTCTCACCAAGCCCTTTTTCTGGCTCGTTCCAGTATGACCGTGGGTTTATTATAAAGTCCTGATTAACATAAGGATGGTACGAAGCAAACAGTTCTTTTTTCATTGGCCTAAATTGAATTCTGCTGGGGTCTCTGGGTTTAAAACCAAAAGCAGAATCTGTACGATCATTTTCATTTGCCAGCCAAGTGCAAGACTCAAATAGCGTTCTGATGCCTAGTTTAATTCCGTCTGCATCCGAATCAGGCACATCTTTCTTTCTGTAAAAAGGAGCCATGCGATAAACGCTGTATAATGGACTACCATTTTTAGAACTAATATGAGCTAAAGTGCCTACATCTGCTGGTAAGTGTTGCAAAGATTTATTAGTTCCCTCAGTATATGTTTCAAACATACTATGAGAAGCCCTGTTGCTAATCCTTTCCCATGCATCCCTTTCTGGCATGGGATCGTCTATGCCGTTTGTAGAGAAATACGGCAACATTGGGTCGGTTCTATCAAAAGGCTGAAACGGAGTAGCTTCTGGGTCTCTCTGGTCTATAAAAGGACGGAATGTTTTATTTTCTACTGTTGTGTCAAAAAAGGAAACGAGGCCAGTAGCTAGTGGTGTATTTATTTCTCCGCTAACCCAAGCAAGGATGTTGTAGTCTCGATCTTCATCGAATTTCCCCGGTACTGTGTAGCCATCTGGAAAAACAGCTCCGAAGAAATGATTACTATGACAAGCGTTGCGTCCTTCGTCGCCTATATTGCCACCTCTAGGAACTATTTGACCAACAGGGTCTGTAAATGCCAATGTTTGATTAATGCTCATCTTATTCGCGGGTACACTAAGAGAAT